>Ga0065711_1003325_pt1 | contig 29598 bp, 21 predicted proteins | sample Hoacrofraction12_FD_59098 | JGI IMG/M metagenome (GOLD analysis project Ga0065711, IMG submission 59098) | Hoatzin crop microbial communities from Cojedes, Venezuela - Epithelial fraction 12 v2 (version 2) | ecosystem: Host-associated > Birds > Digestive system > Esophagus > Crop | place... | reverse complement strand
AAAAAAAAAAAAAAAAAACAACCCACAAACAAATGCACGCAAAATGTGATAATTGGCTCACTTCTCCAGCGTGGTTTATTAAAACTAACCAGATGTGCTTCACTTTGCAGAGAAATCTCCATTTCTTTCATTTGCACTTTGAAAGGCACTTCGAACATACAACCAAGACACTTGATGTGGAAATGGAAATGTTCTCAGAGAAACAGATTGGACGTTGTTTCATTACAATTGTCTCAACATGTAATAGACATTGACCTACAAACACAATTGCTATTGCCTTAATAGCGTTCTTCAGTAGTGCAGGTAAACTCTGCTAGTAGAGTTGGCTTCCACGCTGGGCTCTGTTTCGTTTCCTGAACAGATGATGGCATCGTAGCCCTGCAGTACTCTGCAAACCCAGCCAAGGTACTCCCAGAGCGAGATCTTGATTTGATTGTGCTATGCACGCTTTAGCAGCTTAAAATTTTGCCTTTCGCTTTTCATGTCTTCAGTGAAACAGATGAATGCTATAATAGCAGTACTTTCTAAAAGGAAGACATGAAATTCCTACATTTATAATAAAAAAGTGTTACCAACCTCATTGTAATTCAGACTTGAACTGTTCACCCTGTGCACGTCCAGAAACTCATTCTCTAATACTAGATGCAATGATCTCTGGAGGGAAGTTTTCCATCTGTTTCCTTATGATGTTAAGCTGTTAGTGCTGTTCATTATTTATTGCATCTACTGGTGTATGTTAAGCTATGATTTTCTTCTTGTCTGGTATTAAGAATTCTATTTGGTTAGTGTAAAAAAACCCTTAGGATTTGCATATTACACATTGATATTTAGCGCATTTGGGGTGGGGGGGAGATAGGGGACTGTAATTGCTCCCGAGCCGCTTTTGTGCTAGCAGATAATTTATATTTAATTCAGTGATACAGAGCTAAATTAACCACTTAAAATGGAGATAAATATAGACATGCTATATATAGGTGAAATCTGCCACCCATACTCAGATTGAAGAGCATTATCTCTGCTTGATGTCAGTAGGACTACTGCAGGGTAGGATGCCTCTCACTGTGAGCAAGGTAGGCAGAATCGGGCCCATCACAAATATGTATCAGTATATATTTCATCTGTGTGAACAAAAGCACGTATGCGGGAGAGAGGGCTTTTTAAAATAGGAGTGTGTAGCTACCAGTGTGTGTATTAAGTGAAAGCTCACACATGCGTATGGTTTCTTCTCTGTATTTTCATGTCTTCTGTTACAGGAAGGTGTGGAGGACTTGGGTTATTATGTTGTTCTATATAAAATAAACGACTAATTCTCTCTTTGGGGTGAGGAATAGTTCAGCCTGACTCTCTGTTCTTTCACAAAAATGATTACCTTTTTCTGGAAACAGAATTCTTGTTGAGTTTATCCTATTCCATCACCGGTTGCATTAAATACTAACAACAGTTTAGGTGTCACAACATAGCTGGGAGGGATAGCGTTTGTGTTATTATTTTATCAGGAGAAGCTCTTTACATTCAGTATCTTGCTCACAGAAATAGAAGATGCACGGAAATAAGATCAGTATCTTATTACACTGTAATTAAAGTATCAGTCTGGGCTGTGAAACATTATCTATATCAGCCATTGAGGCTACTCTTAACAATACCAATTCCTTTGGAATAAATGTATGTGTTTCCAAACTGCATAATGGGAAGTTTTAGCATATCATTCTCACATGTAGTGTCTTTTGATGTGATGGAGAATTGTAGATGAACTGAAATGCTGGATTTCCTGTCATGTAGCTGGTTCTTTATCATAATAGAGATGTTATTAAGATAAAATCTGTCTCTCCATATTGTAGTATTATAAAACCCAGAAATGTTTTATCATTTCTGAAGAACAAAGAACTATGACTGCTTTAAGAAATATCAAAGTCAGGCTACCTTTATCAGGGGGGAACATGAAGGAAGGCACCAGTATTTGTCAAAGCATAAGTTAATTCTTGTCAGACTTAACACAGGATGTTTGCAATTACCAGGCAAAATAATCACCAAAAGATAAAACAAATAAGCTTTCCCAGTGCTTTTTTAGCACTTTTACTAAGTGGTAGAAGAAATCACCTACCTGGGAACAAGATTGCTTGATTGTACATCTGCCGTTCCAACTCCTGAGTCAGATGCTTATGTGGAGTAAACCAACATTGCTTTGACAAGCCAGTGGAGCTATGTTGAGCTACACCTTCTAAACTATATGTATAGGATACCAGATTAGTAAATATAAAGGTACTATTGAGGTGCCCTGGACAAGAGAAAAATTCTTGCTTTTGAACTCATGGAAGATCACTTCTATGAGACTACACACACTGGAGCCACTGTGGAGAGAAAGTTTAGATGCTGTTATTGATAGATTGCAATCTATCTTCTCTGAGTGGCATCATCCAGTGGTTTTTGGAAAAGGACCTGGAAAAGTGTGGTTAGACCCCATAGAGCCACAAGGCCCTTTTGTAATCCTCAAAACTTATCCTCTGTGCTGAGGATCTGGAGATCATCTCTGTAAGAAGCCTCTTACAGAGACCAGCTTCCCTCCCTGCTCTGGCATTGCTTGCTTTTCAGATGGTTTCAAAGTTGTGGTAGTAAATGAACAGGGGGCTCGTGAAATCAAGCAGTGGAAAGCCAGGAGATGTCGGCGCTGGGGCTATGTAAAGGTGGAAGTGACTTCTTATGGCCTGTGAGCAAGGCATTGCAACCTTGATCTACTCTGTTAAAATCTGCGACTTCACTAGTTGTTTTTCAAGCTATGTGGCTTGTGTTAAAAGAGAGTGATGTACACATTTTGAGATAGAGCATTGCTGTGATGCTGTCCCAGTGTGTGACACTGCCTCTTTGCAGTGCGAGCAGGCTCAGGCCTGCTTGACCAAAAATGATTCTTTGGGGTCTGCCCCAGGCTGCCTTCACTGTGGGGAGAAATAACTGGGGAGGAAGAGGCTGTTTCCCCTGGTGTTGCATGAGATGAACCACTGTCTTTTGGATTTATTTTTTGTATTCCATTAACTATAAGCGAAGGTCAGAGTGATAGCTTAGAAGGAGACATGTGAAGGTGATAACTCCTGCTGGATTTCAGTCCCAGTGCTGCAGGAAAATCCTGAACCACATCTGTCCACACTCTGCCCAGGCCAGTGCTGCTGAAACAAGACGGAGCTCGCAGCCTCTCTGCTCTCCAAGCCAGGCTGTTGGCTGGACACGGAATTTCATATTGACCTCCCAAATGAAAGGCACAGACACTTCACCTAGTGTGTGCTATGGACTTACTGCACCATCACTCTGCAAGCAGTGTGTTCAGTCCACCAAGTCAGTTAGCTTACAGCAGTGCAGTCACCTTCTTCAGGTGTCCTTCCACTGCAGCTATTTTCTCCCTAAGTTGGACTCGTTCTTTAGGCCTGTCTGGGTATGACCAAACCTTTCCAAGAGCTGGAAGCCCACTGACAGCTGCTCTGTGGCTGTGTTTCTCCATGCTCTCACGTGACTCTATCAATGGATAGTCATATGGATAGACTATCCGGTTAGTGCTCAGGGCTGGTTCAGATGTCTCCGGGTCAGGCATTCCCACATGTCCAGGCACTTTGGCAACAGCAGTGCTCATGTCACTTCAGTCACAGCCAGTTTCTGCAGCCCTGAAAATTAGCCTTTTGTATCAATCAGGTTTCAGTTCAAATGTCTTTGGGGTTTGGTTTCTTTTTTACTACATTTTGATAACCAGTTAAAAAGAAAATGTAAGAGTCTGCAATTATTAGAATAACAAAGATCATGCAGTACGGTGTGTAAGCTGCTCTTTCACAACAGAAGGACACCGGTTGAGCCTCACTGAGTTTGCCTGAAAACCTTTTCAAACATTTGATGTCAGGAATGACGTATAAAAGTGTGGAGGCTGCTTCCCTACAGGGATTTACAACGTAACCTATGGCAATTCCTTCATGTTGCCTTGTATTACTCTGGTTATGAAGCAATGTGACCTAACCACATATTAAATAATTTTTATATTGGTTTGGAAGGATTCTTGACTATCAGTATAAATTTTCACTTTTTTTACACTCATTTCTTTAGTATTTTGAGTTCATCCAAAACATTAGCTCCCAGAATCATGTATTCTTGTAAAGTCACATGTGCCAGTCAAAGAAAGAGAGAAAGAACAGGAGAGAGAATTGTAGCACTTACTGTTTCAGAAGTAAGTTGAATATATAAATTCAAAAAGTTCCCAAACAAGTAGATCGAGTCCTTTAACGGATTCTAATAAAATCAGAAGATTTTTAACCCTTACAGCTTGCGATGCTGCATGATATGCCATTATTACTTCAGAGAACCGAGCACTAGCTGGTAGCAGCTTGAATGATCTAAAAGCACTTTGTTTGGCCCCCTGCAAATGTGGAGCTACCTCCTGCTGCTAATTAAAGATCCAGCCATGTCACCACGTTTTTAGACACCGAGAGTGCCCTGGCTTTCTCAGCCTGAAGACGCTTGATACGTCATGAGTTCCTGACCATGTTAAAATAGGGTGGGAGAGGAGGAGGGTGGGGGGGACAGCCAGGACCGTGCCAGTAAGAGCAGCTACACGAGACTGAGTGCTTCACCCCACATACAGGCCAGGGAGGCTGAAGGAATTAGACAAAAGTTATCTAAGACAAAAGACTACTGAATGCTCACTTTCCATTTATTCGAAACGACGTCTGGGAAGACCCAGAAATGAAAAGCCTGAAAATGGAAATCCCCGACCCGCCCTTTCCTCCTCCTGTTTTCTAGGCAGAGAGCATGGCAGAGCACAACCACTGGCTCTGCTCAGGCAAAAATGTTTGATAAACTCTGCACATCTTCTTCTTGGTGGTCTTAGGAGACACATAATCATGTGAGCAACCTGAATGACAGACTCCTTCAGAGCTTCCCAAGAAAGTGCGCTGTAAGGACTAGCAGTTCTGGGTTAGTCAACTATATATACTTACGCATATATAAAAAGGTGTATTTATTTTATCTTGTTAAATATGCTTTTAGCAGGTGGATTACACCATCATAGCAGTAACACTCTGAAACCGCAACCAACACGGCACTTCTGTTCTAAACCTTTATTTTCAGTCACTTCTAAGTTTCTGAGAAAAGTAGCTTTTGCACTGATTTATCATGCTCCACCTGGGACCAGACACAATCATTTTGCAGGCGAAAGGGAAGTTTTATTAACATCCATCCAGTCACTTTGCCAATTCGGAGTTGTCTGACTGAGAAAAAGCCTTTTTCACTTTTAAATCCAGCACATAAATTCTGGGGGCTGAGGTAACTCCAGACTTGTTTGGTTTAAATAAAAAACAAACCGGTTTCACCTGCGTTGAGCGGAGTCTTCAGCTTTCCCCTTTCTGAAGAAACCACAAATTTTAAAATAACAACATATCATTGTGTGTGCCCATGCTCACACTTTCGTGAGCGTGCATGTATGGACCAAATTCAAAAACTGATTTGCACAAGCAACATCTTGGACACGGGTCCCAGGTATTGCAAGGATCATAAACACGTGCCAGTCTTTAATCTTCTCCTCTGAACTGCCCACACATGGGAAGTACTTAAGTCTGTGCTAAAATGGAGTCTTGCTAACTTAAAAGAAGGGAGATATTAATTATGAGGGTTGACAAATCTCCTTAGCTTTTTTGACTGTTACCTGCACAGCGGTTGATAAAATGTTCAAGCTAATGGTATAAAGAAGTCAAATAATGATATTGCAGACTTACAGGTTTATCCTGGGATTAATAAATTACAGGAGTCCGCAGTGAGTTGTGTTTGAAGGGATAGCAGCTGGATCCTTGAAAACAGATGGCCTTCCTTGTCTAAGTAGGCTTGATCTTGTCTAATCTTAAAAGCTAAGCAGGTTTGGGTCTGAAAGATCCACCAGAGAATATCTGATGCTCTAGGCTGTTCCTTTTCTATAGCAGCAATTGCTGCTCATAATGTAATATGAAATTTAATGAGAATTTTCTGAAAATAAATAAATAAATGCAAAAATTTTAACTTGATGCTCTGTTTTTCATATTATCCCTGGTAGCACAGTGCTAGAAATTTTCTGTGTTCTCAGCGTAATAGGAGTTTAATATAAGCTTCCTTTGCCTTAGTACACGATGCCTTGTTCAAATGGCAAAAAATTACCAGCCTGTTGCTGTGACCAGCAGCCTGAGTTTTGAGAAAGATTGCTCTAGAACTGGAGAAATCCGCTAACTCCTAAAAATCCCAGATCCTCTGCGTTTACAGTATTTGTTTTTTCATGAGCAACTTTTTTGGCTGCATCTTTTTTTGTTGTTGTTGGTTATTATTTTGAATGGACTTTTCTTACAGATTTTCTTGGAAATCTGAGCTGTTCACATGCTGCAGCATGACCATTCAATCGCAACCACTTAACAGCTATGCACATAATAGTCCAGTTTGCAGCTACCTATTTGCACTGGTGACCATGCTGGGCTTGGCTGTGCAAGGCTCTGCACAGCTCATTTTGTGCGTGCCAAGGAAGCCAAGAGGAGGTTGGGTTCCTCCTCCAGCTCCCCAACCACCCCTGGGTGGGCAGGCTCCGGCCAGGCAAAATCGCTCGTCCTCAGGAACTTGGTGATTCAGCTTTTGAGGAGCGAATTTCCAGCTTACCACATTGTATTTGTTTTTGTGGGAAAGCGGCAGTTACTGAGCCAATGTTACTCGATTTTCTAAAAGCCGAGATCAGGAAAGATTTTGCCTTTGGCTTTGGTGAGAGCAGCACAAAGCCCAAAGGCAACTGGGGAGCGTGTATAGGTGACCGCTGTAGCTGGCTGCCACTGAATGCTGGCTGCTCACATGACCAGCACTGGTGTTCAAGACTGATCAGATTAATTAGTCTGTCAGCATGGAAGGATCTGGTTTATAGCCACTTGACTATCTGTTACGGGGCTTTTTCTCTGAGCACTGTTAAGCAAATACAAATGCTTGAAAATTGCACTATTCATGAATCAAGTGAATATGGAGAGAATAATTGTCACTTCCCTAAAATGCAACAATCCAAAATGCTTTATATAAGCATATAGGATTAGAAAAATGCTGTTCTTTTCTGGTAATTTATTTTATATTGTACTGTATGATAGTCAGCATGGTAAAGACCTATAACAATTATAGCATTTCATTACACAGTAGCACAAAACATAACGTCGTATAATAGTTTGCTTGCTCGAGAGTAGGCAACTCTATCTCAGACAGTACAACCCCCATCAGAAATCCACAGTTAAATTACATCAAATGTCTCATACTGTTGCAATCAAAAAAAGCATTTTTATAAAATCCAATTGAGCAAAATTAATTACTTCTCCATAATTCAGGTTTCAACAACAGAAAATTTAACAACCAACCTAAAATCTCATAAATTCTAATTTTATGCACGTCATAGAATCTCTGATGAAAAAATGAAGCTCTTATCTTACAAGTTTCATCCTGAATTCTTAAAAAAGACAGGCTTACGAGCAAGGATAATATACGTGTATTTATACAGATGTATTTCCCTATCCCCGAAGTATATAAGTGTATATAGATGCATACGCACAACATACAAGTACACGTGTGTGTGCGTGACTACAAGTCTCTCTGCAGGCAGTGACAGTGTTATACTAGCTAGTAGTTGCTTGCAAGATGTCATACTTGACTTGTATGTGCCTCTGTTTTTGTAAATAGTTTTGTTGATACAGCAGAAGCAGTTTTTACTAAAAATCTGTGTTCTCAAAAATCATCAGATCCTGTCCTCTGAGTTGATGTTGATCAATTTTGTAATTTTGATATGATCAGATAAAAAGGCAAACAACAAAGCAATAAAACCCTGGAAATTCTCTCTCCACTAAAAAATCTCTTAAAACCATGGCTCACGCAGGTTTCTGCTACAGAAATACTCTCACAGGCATTACACAAACTACCAGATAACTCAAGTGATTGATGAAAGCTTATACATTAATACAGCAGAAAAGTAATGAGTGGAGTATCAAAAGTACTCCTTAAAAGTAAATCCTTTAGTAATTTCTGTAATTTTAATATTTATGGAAATAATCAGTAATGTAGACTAGGTAAAGTTATGACTAGGTATTAAACTGTCATCTGATTACATGACAAATTTATAAAGACATTTTTTAATAATAAAATCTTCACGTCTGCTCTACGTATAAAACAAGGTATGACAACAGTCTTTGTAGGACCACAGAGAGAAAAAAAATCATAGCTGTGTGTTTTGCCTCAAAGAAAAAACCCAGGTGACCCTACCAGCTCTGAGCACAGCTGTCACAGCCGCACTTTGCATTTCTACAGTGCTTTTCGCATCACAATTTCAAGGGGGAAAAAAATCGTGCTGGTTAATGCATCCTCCCCTTGGGTGCTACACCTTGTTGTCCCTCTCTGTTTTTGAGGAAATTTTGTAGTGCTCACTGGAAAGTTTAAATTCCTTTGGTTTTTGGGAACCTGGCTGAAGCTGGACTAGCCCGTATGTTCCGAGGTCCAAAGGTCCCATTCCATGTGTGGAGAAGGGTGCTTTCAGCACTTCTGAAAATCAGCCTTCATGAATTAAGAGAAAATTAAGACCGACACCACAATTTCAACTCGAGTCAAATTAGTAGAAATAACAAGTAGAGAAAACAAATGCACTTTACCCCTTTTTTTTTTTGTTTAATTTTTAAATTCAGTTTTGAGGCCTTCTTTCCAGTGCAACGTTCACTCACCTTGGAGACTGGTGAAAAAATATTTCACAAAGTATCTCAAACATTGCAAACACTTACTGGTGCCTAAACCTTCCCGTGAGATCGGAACGAGCCCCAGCTCACTGAGGCAGCAGCATCAAGTCTTTCCAGAGAGATGAAGACTATGAGGAGGATGAGGGGAGAGAGAAAGGAGTAGTCTGAGGAAGCAGGTAGGTTTATCAGCCCCTAACCCTGCTACCCAGACACTGTTACAAGCACGCTGTGGCACAGCATCAACAACTGCATTTGCTGCTTCCCCAAAGGAAGACCTTGATATCGTCTTATGTGCATTGGTGGAGTAAGCAAATATTAAAATTGACACATTGTAAGAGGGTTTTCTCAGCTGCACTGAATAAAAGAAAAAAAACCCCGAAGCTTTGTCAGGTTGAATAAACCACTAGGATGAAGGGAGCAAAGTGATAAAGACCTATATCCAAGCTACACAAATAAACATGAAAACATTTCTTTTTTAAAGTGAATGGGGTGTTGGGTCAGCCAGCCACTGTCTGAGCTGTGTTTTTGAATGAATGTGTGATCTCACAAAAACAGCTTCTCCTGATGGAAAAATGGGGAGAAAAGCTGTTGCGCTTTCTAACGAGAAACAACTTTGAATAGCAATATCAATATTGGCATATTCATTTGATCATAGTTCAATTTTTAATTATTTTTTAAAAAATAATTGATGCAAAAGAGTATAAATACGTGTTTTGAAAATTGTATTTATGCCTAAAGAAGACTATTCCAAAACATAGGTAGCATTGGAAAAAATGTGCTTGATTTTGAATAATTGGCCTGCAAAACAGAATCATGTTATTGTTCACTTACTTTAGAAGGGGAATCATATGTATATGTATGTATTTCAGTCTGTCCTATATGTTACCATTCAACTCATTTTTAAATATATATATATATGTGCACCAGTTTTAAATAAAAATATATAGTAACTTTGTTAGTTAATGGCTTAGGTTTTAACACTCAGCTGGAAACTCTAAAACATTTCCTATATCTTTGGAAGTTATTTAACAAACAGTAGGAAAGTATAGCACAGAACTGTTACATTTTATAGTCTATTTCTGTGGACTACTACCTCATACATTAATTATTTAACAACACTTCACTTACTTTCCTATGAATTTATAACCGGCAAGATTATACTTCCAGGAAAGTCAGTAAAAAAGTTTATTTCAATGGGAGAAAGTTAGCCTAATGTTTATCTTAAAAAAAAAAAAAAAGAAAAAAAAAACCCAAACTCCTAAATCCTGATTATTTCAGAGCTTAGCAAAAGTTATAACACAAATTTTCTTTTTTGTTCACGGAATTCTACTGTAGCTCTTTGAGATGTAAATTCGACCTGATGACTCCCTTCTCTGGCTAATTAACATCGAGTTCACCATCCTGCTTTAGGATTATAATTGGCTCAACTTGCACAGTGATCTTAAGAATATGCTCTTCTCTTAATTGTTTGACTTCATTAAAAACTCAGTATTTAGCATTGATTTCCTTTTCTAAAGAGATAAGTAAATTTGGGGGAAGTGTTCCAGCAAATCATTTAAGTGGGTTCACACCTTAAAATGTGTGAAAAGCCCCATGGGCTTCTCCCATCTAGGTTATATTCGTGATATTTAAATGCCAGACAAATTTATTTCACAACTTTGCTTTCCCTTTCCATCTTTCCTGCCCCCCTTCTTCTCTTTCCCCTTACATGTACTAGGTCCTCCTGTGCTTTACTGGTGGCAAGCTCAGTCCAGTAAAGCTTTTTTTTGGAAACCAGCTGAATTTGTATGGTATTCTTACTGGTGATGTTGCAGGTATGGTGCTCATGGAGTGCCATGCAAGGAAAGGTCCTAAGGAGAGCTGCTGCCTTTTACTGCACCACTCGACATCGCTGGGAAAAGTGGGCAAGTTTTCAGGCCCTCTCAAATTCCCGAGACCTTTGCCCACCTTTTCCAGTGGTAGCTGGTGTTCAGTAGAGGGAATCTTCTCTCCCTGCGAGCCTTGCCTTTGTTAGGTTTGGGGTCATTCTGCTGCCTCTGAGCCAATTCTGCCAGTCTGGACCAGCCACTGAGATCTGGGCCAGCAAGTGTCCCAAGTACTGTGCCAGTGCAACAAGGCGATGCTCTGAGCTGAGGTTAAGATGGGGCCATGCCGTCACAGGAGAGGCCTCTCTGGGCCCAGTTCCGCTCGTATTGCTCAAATAAGCAACAAAAATGTAGGAGACCTGACCCATAATGCATCTTCAAAGGTGCTGAGAGACCTTTACATGATGTTGCTTTCGCAGTGTTCCTGGGAGTTATTATTGGTTCCACCTACACTAATTCACTCTCACGGAGCCTGACCCAGAAAAGAACTAGTCCATGTTTCATCTGACACTAGCCTCAAAATTAATAAAAATGAGTGAAAAATAGCTGAATAGGTTATTTTCTAATGTCTACCTTCAATTGGAAAAGGAAATTTCACTTTTTTTCCTTTTAACTCCATCTGGTATTTTGCCAGGTATAAGTCTTAATTCTGCTCACAGAAAAAAAGTATAATACTGTAATATCTGGGCACAAAAATTAAAAATGGAACAACCACACCCAGCAGTCTTTACCTGGGCTTTGTAGAAAGGTCCTTGTTAAAATGTCAGCAAGGCAATTTAAAAGAATCTCCCAAGGGCCCGGGTCAAGTTGAGGTATTTTGGCATGCGCAAAATAGAGCTCAGAAAAGGCGGTTGAAGCTTGACAACCAGAAAGATGTTGTGTAGGTGTGTTTGTGAAAGAGAGAAGTATGCAAGAAAGTGCCCAAGGAAGTCCCACTCGCATGGAACTGGAAGCAGATTTAAAATTGTGTGGGGCTGGCAGAATGAGCAGGATCTCAGTACTCTTAATAAGCCTGGAAAAATACTTGCCGTGTTTACCTAGCCAAACTGACCTTCTGTTATCTCTTGGTTTCTTCTTGTGTCCACTTTTAAGATTTAAGTTTTACACCCTGGCTTCACTGTTGGGATGGAGATATGCTTTATTACAATGAAAAATTTCATCAGAGACTATTGCTCACTGCTTTTCTCTGCCTGCACAGAGTGGTCACAACCTTGTTGCCTGTCCACAATAGCTGAAGATATTTATGTCTGCTGCAGGAAAAACCAAATCAGGATCAAAGTAGTTTATTGATTTATTAACAGCACCTAATTAACCAGCAATCAGTGAATAATACTTTCAGGATCGAGCAATACAACAGATAAACCACAGGACTAGACTCTGCCACATATGACATAGCATTTACATGACTTCATGCACCCCAGCAGCTCCTTTGAAACCAAATCTATTGCTGCGTCAAGGCTACACAGAATGGCTTTTCCAGATTATTTGGTTTTAGCTCATATAGATGAATTCATTTTTTGAAGTGTTATGACTTTGTAGTAACTCTATACAGCATCATGAAGGTATACGGAGATGCCTAGAATCGAAAACCTCATGTTGAATCCAGATATGGAGACAAAGCTTTTAGTGCTGTGATCAGCTCTCCCTATGTTTGGTCCTGACCCGTAATTCTGCTGCCTACATTCAACCCATTCAGAATGGAATGTGAGAAGCCAGCATGAGCAAGGGTTGCCCTGTCAGGGAAGCTGATACAGAAACATTTCTTCCTGTTTTTACTTTTCCTTGCAAGAGCAACATTTCAAAGATACTGACCTGTATAACTCCAAGTCCAAGCCATTTAATTGCAGATGCTGGGTTTTTCTGAGGGATGGGGGATTTTTTTGGAGTTGTTAGGGGTAGGGTTGCTCTGGAAGTGAATGACTTCTGCAGAGCAAAGAGCCAAGAGATGCAAGTGCTACGGGGAAATTTTGAATGCATTTTCTTTCATCCTTTTCCCAGCACCACATAAAATCGAATGACACATCTTCATTTCTTTTTGTATTGGCATAAAACCTCTCTACCCTTCCTTTTCACAGTCATTTTCTTCTATTGATGATGAACGTTGTACAAACAGTGCAAGCATAATAAATCGGTTCTCAGTTTCCTTCTAGCTGATCTTGGATTTGGCTGGTGGCTATAAGTGAAGTAAATGTACTAGAACAATAAATGGTAGGTTTTGAAAATAAGGATCTGATTGTCATAGCCAAATAGTCATTACGAGTGTTAATCACCAAAACTGAATTCCAGCATATACTTAACTGCACACCTGTCTGACATCTGGAAAATTGAACTAATCCATTTTCTGAAAGGAGCTCCAACTTGGAAATCACATTTGCGCTTGGCAGTGTTATGCCTGCTATTGTTACAAATAGCCCTGAAGATGATTAGAATGGAAAGGAAACAAAGGCAATCTCCTTTGTTTTGTGGGCTGTGTATTTTGTAGGTTTGACAGTGTTGGGAGGGAGTCATTTGCCTTGTTTTATCAGTACATAGCTCACAACGCGGCACCGAGAGGGCTCCTGCACCACTTGCCCCAGGCTCTGCAAGCAGATACTTACACAGCTTGCGTTTTGAGAAGCCAAAATGGCAGAAGAATTGGCAGCAGGGCTGGGGAGGGGGTTGACCAAGGACAGAGGAGCAAACCCCACATTTGGTGTGCTTCTCCATCCCTTCCAACCGCTCCTGTGACAACAGAGCGAACTGGGGCAGACTTCGTGCTGTGCCTTTGGAAAGCATGGCAAATGCCCCGGAAGATTTTGTCAGATTAAAACAGCCAATTTGTTAGTGGCACTGTTTCAAAAGCTTCAAAATCTTCAGGTGAGTTTGCCTATCCCGAACAAAAAAGCAGAGAAATACATTTCATTGCCTAGAGCTTCTCAGGACACCTACTGAGCCCACCAGCATCCAAACACAGGTTTTGCTGGCAAACCATAAAAGTGCCCAAGATCCAATGTGCCAGAGAATAAATGAACACATTCATCTTACTATGAATTCCTCTTACATCAGCTACTTTTTATTTTTTATAACTACTAATTCGTCTCTCCATAAATAAAGGAGTACGCATTTTATCACTAGAAGTGACAGTTATTCTAACATAATGCTGTATTTTCTTTCTTAAAAAATTCTAGAGAATCTTATGGGCCAAAGTATTTCTTCCATATGTCTTAGTTGTTTTGTCATAATAGCAGTAACTAAAAAAAATTACACATTACAGAAACTGAATCAGGCAACCGATTTTAATTTTGGATTTTTTAGTCCTCTCATAATGTGTGATTGAAAGTTTGTGAGGTGCTCTGTGTGGTTTATAAAACCCTGTCAAGCGCTTGTAACTTTGGCAAAGAAAGACTTCTTAATACACAGTTTTTAATGTGAAATTACCATATTTTCAGTTAGCAAGAGAGGTCTTTTTCAGCAGCTAAAATTAACTGTTGAAAAACGTTGGAAATGTGCATGGTAATGAGTTCGTTCCTGTCAAAATGAAATCATTAATATTAATTTTTACCTTCCTCTGAGTGACTCCTGCACCATTTTTCAAGCTAGAAAAGAAGTCAACGAATTTGCACGGCCGTTGCCTGCCGTACAGGGTTAGCAGGTCTCCCACCACCAGCAAAAGACTATTTTATGTCTTGACTTCTCCTTTGAAACCTTCTTACTGCAGTGTTTAACTTTCTGATTATTTACAGGCAAAGCCATGAAAATTACTGTAAGCCTGTTTACTTTTAAAACACTTAGGATGTATAGACCTTGAGATTGCCATAAGCTGGTCTTTCAAAAGGGTTTTTTTTTTTTTTTGCCAGTTAAGTAGAGCAATACATCTTGGTTCAGACTGTTCCCAAAAGACCTGTTTTCACCGAAGTCAATGGAAAAATTCCCATTGATTTCAGCATAGCTGGATCAAGTCTAAAGTTCAGACATTTCCAAGAGGTCTCCAAGTACAGTAAAAAAATAGGAGGATTTGAAGGCTCTTGGTTCACTGGAAGATTTCAGCAGATATTTAGTCTACGCTGATTTAATTAGGCTTAATCATAAAACTAAATATAAGCATGAATTTAAATGTCTTCTTCTAAAAGTTCTGTTTATTTAAAAAAATCACACAACAGCTACAACTGTGCTTAACAAGCAGGCAGATGACATGGAGTCTCAGTGAAAATAGCTCTTAACAATAAATAGGTTTCATCTCTGTGTCAAAAAAGCACAATTTTAATTCCACAGCACATCTTAAAATTTTTAAAAGAAGTCATTAACAGTGGTATCTTTTCAATTTAAAAATGTCCAAGTATTTTTAACTGCATGTACCTTGTTGGATTTTGTTTTAATTTGGAGGGAAGGGGAAATGATCAACTTGTATCCTCATTTAATGCTAACTGAATATTCCTTAGCTACTGAAGTGACTTAATGACATGAGTATGTGGTCTTATCAAAGTCCCATTATTGTTCTGACAGTATCTCATTTGTATGCAAATCTGCTTGCATGGAACTTATTCTTTGGCAAACGGTGCTAGCAAGCCAGCAAGCGTCGTTATAATTATGTGCATGTCTCTGCGTAGTATATTTGTTACTGCATAGGAACATTATGCTGCTGTAACAACCACTGTACCTTGTATCACGCTTATGAACAGTGGTGCAGATCATCCTGCAATTTCTATCGTGAGTGATAGACACGCTCTGTCAATCGCTGTCACCCAAGGGTAATCACAATACATACATAAGGCACCCTCTTTAACAAAATATTCATGGGGCACTTTTTTGTAGTTTCCCATCTTTTTCATAATGACGTCCACTGGATATCTGTTCAGTCAGTGCCTTACCTTCTCTTACTTTGCATATTCTTGACCACTAAGAAAAATTAGTCCTGTTAGACACAGACGGAAGGGCACCTGTAGGGTAGAGGACAGCTTCCGCTTGGCAGGTGTAGGCTGGTGGCAGAGGATGGCTGGAGTCAGTAGGTGGGCAGGGGGGGAGAGGAGCCGGGTCTGTATGTATACCCGGTAGTGGGTGTCTACCCAAAAATAAGGGGGATCTGCTAGGTGATTCACAGGGCCCCTTTCTGAGACCCCTGAGAACGGCTTCCCAGGAGCTGTGGCCCCTCGTGATGTTTCAGCAGTCTTCAGGACGAGGGAGGCAGTCGCTCTGCTCGAGGCCCTATAGGCAAACCCATCCGTCTCCGTGTTTCACCCGTCTCACAAGATAAAGCTAACTCTGCTTCGTGTCACGAAGCCAGCTCAATCACTTGTGATACAAATCCATGCTAGGGGAACGCTCTACAGGGATGAATATTGTCAGGGCTCGAAAAATGGCTTCAGAACTGCATGATTTCAGAAAAAAAGACAAGGACTGTGTCAATGTTCCAGCTTCGAGCCAGGAAAGTTTTATCATGAATCTTCAGAGAATAAAAAATTGAATCTATCAGGAGAAGCATAACGATGCAAAATCAGCCAGCAGAAACACAGAGGCATGGAGAAACACAGAGGCAACCTCCTCCTCTGAATGTAGCCTCAGCTTACATGATTAAATGGATATGGATGCGACCCTATAGCACATCTACGTGGGGTGCTGTGGTTTGATCCATTTAGCAAGACAGGGCTGGAGGAGCTGTCTAGGTTGTTATCGCGAGTGCTCTGCAATGGCAATACATCCCTGTATACATTTATGTACATGCCTGTGCACGGGAAGCATAAAATCTGTACACCTACGAAGTTATCTGCACCTAGAGAAACATCTTCTGGTATCTGGGAAAGGAAGGCTCTAGCCAAACAAGACAACAAAACTTCCGCAATTACTAATAAACCTGACAAACTGATTTACGGCTGTTTTTCTTGCTGTGATTTGTTGACAGATTGTTCTTTATGCAAAAATTACCAAGGTTTAAATCTGTATCATATGGCCTCTGATTCAACTGACAATATGTTACCAATTAAATTCCGCTTAAGCTATCATCAACTAGCGAACCACAGACTGCGTTAAAGAGAATGACAGTCAGATAGCCAGTAAAATAATTTGTGCCGTGATTCTGAAGGTTGGCCTATAAAGGAGGGACATTAAATAACTAAACAAAAGATAAAAAGAGTTTTTTTTTTTGTAGCGAAAATGAAATAGCTGCCGGTTTTGCATTTAATGCATCTCCTGTTGGAGAAATAGAGGTGGGATTCCTGTCCTTGGTATCCCATACTGTTCTCACATGCAGGAGGAGCAGCACAGCAGGGTCAGTGGTTAGTGGGAAGAGTATCAATGAAACTTAACCATTTACCCTTTAATTTGATCTTAAATAACTCTTTGGCTCGATTTTGGCCCTTGCTCTTCATTATCGTTGTTTTCATTTGTAGGGAGAGAGGATGTACATACTGCCAGGCGAAAGAGTTGATCGCCTGGAAAAAAGAAGGTGTTTCTAAATGTTTCACTACCTTCAGCCATTTTCTTCTTCACTAAGGTGACAGAAGAGCCCAGCGCAGAGAGTGAGATGGAATATCATGAAGAAAAACATGGGTCCTCGCTCCAAATACTGACCTCTGCAGCACACAGCACGGGGCAGGGCATGATGCCTTCTTTTGCAAATTCACATGGCAACCTCACCTGGAAAAGACGCATTTTAAATGTTGCCATGATATAAAAACTGCTACACATCAAGGACTGTGAGAGCTAAAAAAAAATATATGTGCTTTTCTGAGCAGCCATTAGCTGGGTTTGTTCCAGAAGAGGTGATAACTTCCTCAGAGCCGGAGCTCTGCAGCGTGAAGTGGGCTGAGGTGGGCTTACAAGGTGGAGGTGGGCTGATTCGCTTCCTTGGCTTAAACACAGTAGTGCCAAAGCACAGGGTTTAAACAGTAGGGTGGGAGCTCGTTTGTAAACGCTGCATTGTACGGAGCTTCCCGCTGTGAGTTTTATCTGCCTCCTTATCTCAGCTTTAATGTTGCGGTTGTGTATTAAGTATATGTGTGCTCCAGAGAAAGGGTAGTAATCTTTGTTTAGAAAATAGAGCCGATCACTATTAACCCTAGTGAATTGAAAATCTACTCTTTTTCCCACTGTGTCATCATCGCAGTCATTATTTACTTAAGAGCTTTTTAATGTTTTGCTGTCTGTACTGATGACTATGGTGTCCAAGGCAGGGACTGGGATGTGGGATCTCGTCGTGAGGTGTCTCTAATGAGTGCTTGAACTCCCCTTCTGTTCTGTACATTGCAATACAACATCACAAGCCAAAAAAACCCCACTGAGAAGCAACTAAAATCATAATACTTTCAAAAATACAAACATCCCTCTTACTGAAGATTACAATGTAAATCAGGCATCTATTATTTCTGTGTCAGTATAATAATTTAAAAACAATTTCCACATGATAAGAGGCATCCTCTAAGGATGACAAATTAGGCATAATAAAACAGTTAGGAGAGAACATAAATAAGAAGGCATTTGGGGCAAATCCTCTCCTTCCTCTGCAGTCACGCAAATAAACAGTTTGGGGGATATATGCCCCTGTTTACAACACGATAGCCAGTCCTGGAGAGGCTGTTAGAGATCCCATCAAGCCCCTTGTCCCAGCTCTCCTCCACAGAAAGGAAGGAGGGGAGCAGCAAAGTCTTCGGTCCTCACCTTGCATCCTGACTTCGTGGTCATGAATGTGAGGAATGGCGTGGCCATCTTACATCTCCCCGTCGTGGGACAACACCCTGTGCTTGCTCTGTGGGTGGCTGGGATGGGAAGACCCGGGGCAGAACAGGCTGCCCCTCCGGTCAGAAAATTAATGTAATGGTTACGTACAAAGCTGAATCTATGCGTCTGTAATGTTGCTACACGCTTCTGTGCAGTATTCATCAGCTCTTTTCTGTACAAGAAGTGCAGGAATATTCTGGTGTATCTCAGCTGAACTCAGTTAAACTACTCCACGTGTGTTCCTGCATGAACTAAGAGTCAGTCCCCGTGCTACTCAACATTAACTCCTTTACGCATCAGCATTGCCAGGTTGTGATGTTTTTGCCTGTGTTTTTAAATCTTGCCTGGGCATCTGTGTGTGGTGCTGAAGAAAAAGGCAATCCTGCAACAGCAGATCAAGCCCTTGCTGGCGGCTCTGCTACAGTGCGTTTGTCAGTGCTTTCTGCTGCTCTGCCATCTCGTTCGGATTTTTTCCAGCTTATTTTATAGCTTGTCCTGCAGACCATGTAGGAGTGCAGATCACTGCTGCTGAAGAAGATAGTCATGAGGGATGTCACACCAGGAACAAGGATAGCTTTCTCTTCCCCATATACTCTTTCAGAAGCTGACACTGCAGTAGCCCTGTGAGCCTCAGGTCTCTGCAGCCTGACTCTACAGGGTCCAGCAGACTGCACACTGCCTACAGATTTCTGTATCTGAACTGCTGGGTGAGCAGAAGTAAGATCCGGGATCCTACTCCTGCCCCCCAGTTTCCCCTCCCACTGACAAGCTTGGCCTTGGAGCGTAATGTTCAGTTATGGGGGAGAGAGGAGAGGAACAGTCGCCTCACCTCAGCGCAGACAGTGTTTTATGATAGGCAAGAAGAGGACAGGGTGGAGAAGTTGCAGACCACTTCTTCTGAAGAGCTGGGTGATCACTTGGGGATCATGCACAGCTGAGGTCATGGTAGACTTTGTCATAAATCAGCACACCCGGCCCCAGGATTGGCCATAGTGGTCCCTCTGCTGACCCCCATCTCAGCACAGCAGGGGCCAGGCACAGCCCTCCACTCTGGCTCCAGAGGGGAACAAGTGTTTTGGGCTGCTGCTGCTGCAGTGGGACATATCAAGACTCCAGCGGGAACCTCCCTCCTTGGCTGTCGTACCCCACAGAGGGGCTCTGCTTGCTGTTGCAGAGATTGCCACGTTCTCCCTACTCCAGGTCACCAAGCATGTGGAAGAGCGTGGTTTTTCATAAACCGATTGATGGTGGTCAGTATCACAATTTAATGTGAATACTTGGGAATACAAGATTGCCACTATGCGTTGTGATTGCAGAGAAGTGATATAAAGCCCACAAAACTTCATGAATGTCTTGCTGTCTCGTAGATCAGCTTTTTTTTCTCCTTGCTTGTTTTTTCAGATGAAGCTATATTTGTTCCAAGACTCACCGACAGTGAATGCATGCATTAGTTAGACATAACGAACAGCAGGCTGCGTGGTACTTTGCAAGATTTCCCTTCCAGCTCTACCAGCAAACAACAGAGATAGCCGCTGCCTCCCAAATTTCCATACTCTGTTTCTTTCTGGGCCCGGTCCAGCTTGCATTCAAGCTAATTGGGAAATTTCCACTGATTTCTATGGACTAGTCCCTTTTAAGAGAAAAAAATGCTGCCTGTGCGCATAGGAAGGATATAGGGAAAACAAAATCTCACCGTATAAAACGGTGGCACCATCTAGTCCCCAGCCAGTATGCCTGCTACATTTCCCAATTTATGCAGTGATTTAACATTACCGTGGGTCCAGCTCATTGAAACAAATTTATATGCAGGAGCACTATTTTAATCTTAGACTTAAAATAATTTTAATTAATAATAGCTTCCTTTTCCAGTCTGTCAACATATCTCCACCTTTTGGCTTTTTAAGAATTAAAGTAAATATAGAAATAAAAATATTAAATTCTTACCAGGCAACCAGAACAAAGGAAACATCAGAATCCTCAAGTCTAGAGATGTAAAAAATGGCCTAGACTCTTCAACTCTGTCCTGTCTACTCAGTACAACTGCAGCTGGTTCCATCTTATTTAAGGCTTGCTAATTTAACGGAATATTGAAATGAAATAATGAAAATACTGTAATAGACCATATCATCCTTTATTCTTTCAGTCGCTCAGGTGCGAGGTTTCTTTCTCAATCCGCAACTGCTAACAAATATCACCTTCATGACTTTGCCTGTGGCATTTATCCTGCTACTACTATAATTTTGCTTCCTCTTTGCTGGAGACAGCTGCTGTTCGCGGGTAGCTCTTCTGCAGCATGGTAGGACATTATCGGAAAGCTTATTGCTGATGCTAATGGGCCCGGTCTGCTGACACAGAACATATGGCTTTATGGGATTTCAGATCCAAAATGCTGACCCCCTCTTTTGGGAGCAAGGAGCGCGGCATTCTGGAGGACGGGGCTCAGCCACCTCCTCGCTGTAGGACAGCGAGGGATGCACGGACTGTTTCACTCCCCTTGGCTCAGAAAGGAAAGTTAGCATGTCTATATTCGCCTCATCCAACTTCAAGGAAACATACCAAAAAAAAGCAGTGTGTTCAGAAACCACCATGCTGGTTCCAACAGGGTTAAAATTTCCCCAGCAGTGTACCTTTTGGAAGTCTCATTTTTTTTAATATTACTTGGATAAAAAATAAATGAGCATAAGACATACATTTTTCTTTTTCTAAGGATGTACTCATTTAATGGTTAAACTTAAAAAGGGGCTACTAGAAGCTTCTTGAATTACAGTTTAAATGAGTTTAAAATTCCAGTTGCTTATAGCTTAAAAAAAAAGTGTCTTAAACCAAATGGTCTCAGTGGGGTGATGCATGGGCAAAATGTAAAATGACACATAATGAAATAAAGTAATTTTATTTGCAAACCTGTTCAAAAGACTGGCACAGAATGTAACGATCAAGCAGAAGCAGTCTGGCATTTCTCTTGGTGTTCTTTTGCAGAATTATGTGACCCAAGAAAGAAAACATTAAGATCTTCTGATTTCACCCTATAGGACCGAGAAATACGCTTTGGTTAATGTTAACCATAATTCTATCTACTTGGCTCAGACAGTTATATTTTTATGAATCTTACGTTACTTTCTGTCACCCTCTAGGCAACAATATAGAGTTATTACAGTATAAAGGAAAATGCTTCCTGTTGAGCTTACACTTGAACAAGCCTTAACCAAGTGGAGGCTCTTAATAAAAGGGTAAATATACTAAGGAATAAACAGGTAGAGTGAATAAAGAGAAACGCTGGCTTTATGGATGCTCAGGTTGATGGTGTAGGCCAGCGGAACACAGAAAACTCCAAGGTAAAGCCGACATGCTTAGGTACATCAGAAATCTGAGGGAGTTAGAATTTTGTTAAGTGAATTTAGTGCTCATTAAGGGATTTGCGGTGTCAGCATTATAAAGCAAAGTCCTCTCTCGCCCTCAGAATCAGAACAGCACAGTGCAGCAATATTAATTCCGCGGCCGTTCTCATGGCCTCTCCAACAAAATTATTACCCAGGGACCCAATTGTTCGGCACTGCTCGGCGAGCACCTCTTCATGAGAAATTGAGCTGAGATCACCGTCTAAACTAACGTGCCACACGGATTGTAACGCCCTGTGCCACGCCAGGCTTGAAACACAGACACCTTCCACCTTAAGTTTAAAGGAAAATCCTGAGAATTACTCTTGTTGCTTTCTTTAAGTCGGAGAGTGCTTTACTTCTCCCTGAAATATCCAAATTGTTGCCTTCTGCTTTACATCTCTCTCCTATCATTTTTTCCCCTTGTTCTCAGGCCAGTTATTTTGACTAGAAGTTTATTTTGCACAGCATAGGAAATAAGAGAGCCACAAATACTAACCTGACTTAGGAAAAAACATTGGCACGTAGGTTAGCTATATGGAGTGTGGGTCTAGTTGTACAGCAAATGGTGATGAGGTGGTAAAAACTGTACTTGCTCTCTGTTTGTGTATCTTTCTCTCTTAGCCAAAAGCCAGCTAGGCATAGTTTTCATCCTACAGGAAACTCTTCATAATGAGTGTACAAGTATATTGCAAACCCTTTTTCCCTATGGCCCCATGTGGCTTTTTAAGCCCAGATATTAAACCTTCCTCAGCATTACCTTATCCTTTCGTCCAGACATCATTCAAAGGTACAGCTGACTTTCTAAATTACATCATATGTAAGTAGATTTATTTTTCCTTTTCTGCAGATATAGTTTAATTTCCTTTTCCAATTTGCATGGGTGCACACTCATAAATTTTAAATATATTTAACCTCTTTTCAAAAGATCCTTTGAATTTCTCTGAGGTCCGTGCCCTTTAAGTTGGATACACAATCTTCTGTACATAAAAAAACCACTAAGACATCCAGAAATATTGCTTTAAACACCTTACTGCCTTTCCAAAAGGCCCTTTTTTTCCCTCATGAAATAAAACATTCCCCTGGATGACGCTCCCGGTAACCCAGAAATGAGGGCTTCAGCTGAGAGATGTTTGCTGGGGCTCTGCTGAGCCCAGCAGTTCATCGAGTATCAAAATAGTGAGGGAAGGTCGGATGGGCTGCTCTGGACCCAAACAGCAATCCCACAAGCCCAGGGACTGACCAGCACCCGCAGCTGCTAGAGGAAGGCAGAGGAAACATTTTGACATGGCAGTGATGGGATGACTTGTACCCATGACCAGTCATTTGCCACCTCTTGAGGCATTACGAATTTCTGAAAGGATCCCATCCTAAACTGGTTTCTTCTTTGAAGTCCCTGTTCTTTCTGAATAGCCGCCTTGTCACCCAGGCAGATCATTACCACCATCATCTCTTGTTCCTCACTGTTAGATTCCCCTGGGAAGTCCAGATCCATACCTCTTTCCTACCAAATGATGCTGCTGGACTATTTCCTTGACTCGAACAAACCCTCACTTTGCAAGGCAAGGTGTTCGAGGCAGAGGATCTGCCTCCCAAGCTGAGCACGTTTGCTCGGGTTTGGAGAAAAGCAGCTGCTGGGGACTTGTATTCAAGCCAGGTTGCAATCTCCATGTCCAGTTTGGGACAGCCTGTTTCAGATGCAAGAGGAGATGACCTGGGGACCACAACAGGTGACAACAGGCTGGCACGGCAATGTGATGTTGGCCATACCCCTGTCCCTACCCCATGCCCCACAGTGGGTCTGGCTGCTGGTACCCAGCTCACAGCAGCACTGGAGACCCCCGGAAAACACACACTAACCCATGTGGTTGCTCAGCAAGGACCACCTGCCTCTCCTCCTTGTTTTAGTTTGTAAATGTAATTATCCAAAAACATACATATACGTACCATCATAATCTTTCCCAGATGTCTTGGTGCTGGCTTTGCCCAGGGCTTGCCCGTGTGGTGCAGGCAGTGGCTTGAGATGAAGAACATGCACAGCGCGATCCCTGCCTGCCTCCACGCCGCACGGCGTGGAGGCAGGCAGGGATCGCACTGTGCACCACTGCGTTTATCTCCAGCTTCTCTCTGCCTGTTTGGCGAATGCAGCCAGGCAGCAACCTCGGTCGCGCAGAGTTTTTCTTCAGGGAGCCGCTGCTCCAAAAGGTGCTATGAAAGGATGCAACCCAAAAACCAGCACAGTCGCTGAGAATCATGGCGGCATTTATTAAAGCTGTTTACAAGGCAGGAACGTAAGATAAAAGGGAATATGTAGTAATCGCTTAACCAAATTCGACACTGCTCGCAAATTCAGAAATCTTTGGAGGAAAGATGAAGCAGAGGTTAAAAACCTTTCTCTTTGAGGTCCAAGGGGCATCGTGTGCCGCTGGCAGCGGTGGCCATCTCAGGTCTCCATCTGCTGCTCCCTTGACCACTTCGTGAGATGGCCCCTGACATCTGTCGCGGGGTGACCGGCAGGCATGGGCAATGGGGACCCTCTCTTTGTTGCCCCCCATGCCCCCCCGTGCCTGACCCCAACCTGCAGACCCCTCGCTGGGCTTTGCTTCGGAGGATGGCTTGTACCTGCCGTGCTCATCATCAGCGGGTCGTGCCCTCCTCATCGCCGAGAAAGCCACCGTCCAGCAAAAGGGCTTTGTTTGAGCCGGACCCCAGGGAAAGCCCACTCGTAGCATCGGGTTCAGTCCTTTTGTTTCCAGGTTAAAAACATGACCTTCCCCTCCCCTGAGCCCGAAACGGCCCTTGTAGCACTTCTGTTCACCAATTACATTTTCTTTTTAGATCTTTCTTTGGGTCTCAGGCGACAAAAGGACTTTAATAATGTAAACAAGGTCTCAAAGCCTTTTGTGTGCGGAAAAAAATATAGGAAAGAGAAAAAAAAAATCTGTGTCTCTCTAATTGGCATAATTCCTTCAGCCCTGGCTCATAATTTAAGATGGATCAATTCTGCAGCTGACATGATAGATGTTGTCATCAATACTCGGAAGCAGCAATTTATATTTCGTCGTTCGGGGACACAGCCATCCACCTACCTCAGTGGGGGTTCTACATGTGAATCAAGAGCAATATGTGGCCAGTAGACTTACACTTGACTTAGACTTCCAGCCATGCAACTTATTAAAATAATAAATATTTTCATTATCCAGAGAATCCATTATAGTTCTCTGTTTTAGCTATTGTTAACTAATAATTTGGATTAATTGCCAAGCTAAATCATTAAAAATTAAATCCATATATTTTGCTTCTTTAAAAGAGCGATAGTTTTCAACCATTTGTGTATTATGCATGTTAAGTGGGAGGGCGATGAAATATGTTGTGTTAACTTAACTTTGACAGCATCTGTATCCATGCCATATTACGCTCTGGTCTTATCAAATCTCAGAAGCTACAATGTATAAATAGGCTGTGATGATATTTGCAGGAGAGAAATCATTCACAATATTTCTGGCGTCTTCTGGAGTGACTAGAGAAGAACCACCTAACGAATACAGCATGTAATAATGCAGTGAAGGGGCATATAAGAGCATGGAATCGAGGAGCACTTACACGTGCTGAGTCAGAGTTAAGGTTAGGCGCACGTTAGTGATCAGACATAAACACAGCTTTCATCCTGAGGAATTTCAAAGGAGACTGCAAATTTAAATGAGTAGGGAAACCCAATTCAGAGCCCATTTCGCTCTCTGCTGAAGCAACAACGGCCATTGCGCTGGAACTTAGCAGTGACTTAATGAGACATTATCGGGTTGAATACATATAGATACAGGCAGAAAGTAAAGCTATTTAGAGAGTAAAATTATTTACGAATGTACATTTTATTATGTGAAGAGTACTAAACTATGGGCTATGCAGCTGCTCAAACTGCAAGTTACTGAGCTGAAAGCAGGCAAAACAGTGCAACTGGGTAGCCTGTGATCTACAGCTGGCTAGACTAGACAATCCAGTGGGTTTGCCTTGCTGTAAACTGTGCGGTTATGAAAAAAACTTATGTTTAATACTCCTTGCACTTAAGCCCATAAGTATCTAATTAAAGTGGAACACGGTATTTAAATTTGAATAGCAAACCTCGTATTGTAAAATATATTCAATAGACTAATTCAGAGCCCCCCAGACAAACAAAACACATCCTAAAGCACTGAGGGACTGATTCTGCAACACCCATGCTACTTCAGGAGCCCTTGCCCCTGTGGAGCCAGTGCCCAGCTGACGCAAGTACTGCTCAGTATGGTGATGAGCTGCTGAAGCAAGACTATATCATGCTTCTTGGCTTTTTCATCCTTTGGAAGAGGTTTGCGCCGGGGCTTTATGTAAACGCTCACTGAGGAACCATATACGCCCTGTTCCAGCCGGTCAAAGAGCTCAGAGCAGTTGCTGGAGCTGCCCTCAGAGCACCGCCTTGCAACCAGCGCATTGCACACCGAAAAATCTGTGACTGTGCTCAGTAGCCCTCCCCTTGAAGCAATGTAGCGATCTGCCCTCCAGAAGAATTGCTGATGGATTAGGCTGTTCGGACGAGAGGAGGCATGGATTTACTGGAGAGAAGGGGTGAGGTGTAACAGCAACTACTCTGTCCCCAACACTGCAAGGTGCAACACGCATGGTCTCATCCTGGACCACGCTGCGCATACACGGCTGCCCCACAATGGCTGAAATCTGCAGGCAAAAGAAAGGTCTGACCGTGTCCCACCACCTCTGCATTGGTGTGTCAAAAAGTGGGGTAAGACGTAGAGAATCATGGTCTTGAGACACACTGTACTGTTGCTAAAGAATCTCCTACACCAGTTACCAGAATCCTATTTAAGCCAGGCTTCTTTCTATATCCTACAATACCTGCAGAACTCCTTTCCTGTTCTTTGAAAGCATTCAGCTGAGGTCTTATTAATTCACTGGGAATTCATTTCTTGCTGGGTACGTGTTATAAATGTAGGTTATACCAAAGAGATACTATGACGATATTTTTTGTAGAGGATGTTGACTAAGAATGTAGTATTTCTCACCTCCCCCTTATTTTATGTTGCATTAAAATTATCTTTACTCTTCCTCAGGCAGTCGCTATGCCACACTCAAGACGGAGAGTCTGAGAAGTGGGAAATGTCAACTTTTAAGATGATGTTCAGATTTCTCGTTACACGCATTCTTTATGTAATGGATTTGAATTACATATTGTTCCTAGGCCTTCAGCTCTTCTTAGAAAGTCTGCTTGACTGGGCACAGTTGCTTGCTTACTCTTAATGAAGAGTTGTTAACAGCGGAAAGAGCACAATGAGGGGGCAAGTAATGTCTACATGAATCATTAAAAATATATGTACAACGAGCAGTATTAGATAGCGCTCGGCGTATTTTTATTTATATAACACCATGCTTTCCTAAAGAGACAGGCTTCACTCCCTACAGGAGCTGAAAATATGTTGACAAGTCACACAGCGAGGGATGACAGGGGGGAACCGGTGGCTGCGGGGAAGCCGTGGGTTGCAACGGGCAGCATGGAAGGCGTTCCTTCAGGCACGGGCCCGAACCCCTTTTAAACAGCCTGCGTCAATTTACTGTACGGCACGGATACGGTCGTACCACTCTTGGCGATAGATGGGACGTTCTGAAGTGAGAAAGCAGCGGGTGAGGTTACTGTTTGATGCCTGGCAAGTGGAAAGGATTTGAGTGAGCGAGACTGTGGAGCACAGAGGATGCTCCGGCCATGGGGACCGACCACGGTGTGACGCCGAGGAGTTAGCAGAGGAACGCAGCAAGGCCACAGGCCTTCCTGGCCGGGCACATCACAGAGCAACCAAAATAAGGAGTGGAAGGGTAACCTGGAGGTGAGGTCTCACATACAAGGAGCTTCCAAAACGCTGTCAACGCCAGAGGAGAAAAGGGGAAGCTTCCAGCACTTGGCAGCTAACTGAAACAGTTCAGATTTTCAACTGACATTAATTTCAGCGCAATTAGTCTTGATGTCTTCTGCTCCACATGAGAAGAGAATCATGGCCATGACAGGAAAGAAAAGAACACCACAATAATAATATACATGCAAGAAATTTTTTAAAAAAGAAATAGTCTTGTGTGTTAAAGCATATTAAAAACATAAAACATACTGCCTATGTTGCTATCATTATGTATTACTGTTTGAAATTTAATTCACTCAGTGCTGTTCATGCTGTTTGTTTACTTTTTCTGTCGGTCTCAGTTTGGATGATGAATTTAGCCTACAGAATTTCACTTCCAAGTTTCCACGCGTTCGTGAGCTGCCACTTGCGAGCACCCGCTGTCCACCTCACGCTCCACAGCATGACCTACGGTCAGCGTCAGCTCCAGCGCCGATCCAAAGGGGGTCTGCCTCCAGGGATTCAGCCCATAAAGACAGCCTAAGCCTACCCTGCCGTACCTGCCATTTTGAGGGTGATCTAAGCACGTTCTGCAAATCACAGTGCAAGCTGGGGCTCGGGGGAGGAATCTGGGCCACACTGCGATGCGGGTTGCAAAATCCCACTTAAAATCAGCAGAGTGAGGCAGCACAGGCCGTGGCTTTGAACGGTCAGCGGAAAGATGCTGCCCTTCACTCCCCGGCACGTCAGTAATACGTTTTCTGGGAACATTACCTGCTTTGCGGGCTCAGCCTTCAGCCACGCTGAGCTTTACCCCAGCGGGCAGAAAAGGCTGTTTTCAGGCGGGTTTGTGTGTCCGTTAATACCGGACCAAGCCCAGCGTCTGAACTGGCCTGATTATTTTCATCTTCGTTTGCTCTGGTTAGACAGGGGGTGCCGCCAGCCCACCCGAGGGCAGGACACATCCTTCTCCGTCCCGCTGGGGAAGGTGAGGAGATACCCGTGGGTCCCCCCGGGCTGAAGATGCTCCACGTCCACAGGGCCGGGGGCCTTCTGGCAGTAGGAGGCAGCAGCACCTTGGCTGTGCGAGGGAGCAGAAGCGGCTCTGGAGCAGCTCAGGGTTTCCAAGATGACTCGTCGAGAGCCGCGTACAAGCGCACGGGTTTTCATCCCCTTCCCTTGGAGGGCCAAAGGGGTGGCCGCAGCTCATGCAGGGTTACCGACCCCAAGTTAAATCGAACTAACCGAGGAACGGGTAACACACTGCCCCAAAACCGGTCCAGAAGCTGGCATAAATACTGGAGCCTGTGTGCTGCTCCGGGCTGCCCAGGGCTACGTGCAGGTCGGGGTGCCACCAGCCAGCTGCAGGCTGGGTTGGGGTGGTCTCCGGGGGAGGGCCGGGGTCTCCCAGCGTGGGGCTGCCCCGTGGAGATTCGCGTTGGCGCTGTCACATCAACGTCCCCCTCTTTTCATGACGGATTTTGCACATGACTTCTCCCCGTCTGCGATGACACGGCACTTCTCCGGCAGCTGCTCGCTGCCCGGCTGAACAGCCCGATATTCTGGAAAGTATTTAATGCGCCTTAACCTCTCTTGCTGCGATTCAGCAACCACAGAGCGGGAGAGCCTGCCCGCCCCGGCCAGCCCCGCACGACGGCGGGCTGGGCAGCGCGAGGGGTCTCACCCTGCGCGGGCGGCAAGCACCCACCATCGGCACTGTGATTTCTAACCACAGATCACGCGTTCTTAAAGGCTTCGCGCAGCCCAGGGACGCTTCATCTGCCGCGCAGATGTAGGCAGACGGAGCCCGCAGGAGCTGTGACTCGCACAGGTGCAGCTCACTCCGTTATTACGTTACCCCTTACTACCAGGAGGAAGGGGTGCGAAGCGCGGCAGCGGCCTGCCCCGCAGTAAACCCCGTCCCCAGTTTCTCCCCGGCGCTGCCTCCACCCCGGTGGTCCCGCCGCGGGGGAGCTGCCCAGCCGGCGTGAGCAGGCCCGCCCGAGGGCAGCGAGCACGCCTGGAGGAGGAGGAGGAGGAGGAGGAGGAGGAGAGGGACACCCCCCCC
>Ga0065711_1005015_pt1 | contig 29602 bp, 14 predicted proteins | sample Hoacrofraction12_FD_59098 | JGI IMG/M metagenome (GOLD analysis project Ga0065711, IMG submission 59098) | Hoatzin crop microbial communities from Cojedes, Venezuela - Epithelial fraction 12 v2 (version 2) | ecosystem: Host-associated > Birds > Digestive system > Esophagus > Crop | place... | reverse complement strand
AAAAAAAAAAAAAAAAAACAAAAAAAAAAAAAAAAAAAAAAAAAAAAAAAAAAAAAAAAAAAAAAAAAAAAAAAAAAAAAAAAACCAAAACCTTACATATAGGATGACAGAGATGAAAGGAAATTTTAAAATTCTTGCTATTAGTCTTCCAAAAACATCTAGATTTAGTATTGGCTATAGTTTCAGCTCGAACTAAAGGCCACTTGCTGCAGCAGCCTTTCCCATGTAAACGCTGCGGTGTCCTCTGTCTTTGATGTATTTCCTTGCTTTAAAGGGTGAAATGAATTCCAAAGAGGAAGCTGTTGCCAGCTGCTCATTTCACCGACCAGGCTCCTGCAGCACCAACCTCTCTGAATACCTCCTCTGCATTCTGGTCGGCAGTAAAATGCAGGAGGGTGAGGAAGTCAGCCAGGAACGAGCGTCTTCATGATTTTTGCAAGTCAGAAAAGGATTTTTAATCCTGTAAATTTTGTTACGCCTTGTGGTGACATATTTGGAATACAAATCAAGTCATACCATACAGTCTTTTGGATATTCATCTGCAAAGCACTTGGAAAACAAATTATTAAATAGAACCAGGGGAAGTGGAAAATACCAGCACCGTCACAAGCACTGCATTTTTCATCACATGAAACATCTATCTACCCAATAGTACAGTACTTAGATTATTGCCCAGAGAGGCAGAGAGAAAAAATATCCACCTACTGATCTATCTACTTGAGAAAGGCATTTGACTCCTGTATATCCTTTCCCCCTTTCTTCAGCACGCTGGCTACACAGCTTCTTTTCACAGCTATTTAAAACTAGTACTATCATTTAACTGCAGAAAAACTGGCAGGTACTGTAGTAACAGAGGGGTTTTTGACACTTTTTATAGACACTTTGCTATTCTCACACATTTTTAACTCTGCTTCTGCCACATTGTTCTCACGCTGGGAATTTTAACTGTGCAAGGATCTGTTTGGGTCCTACGGGGTACAAAATTGTTTTGTTAAAGCCATGCCATTATCGAACTGCCCTGTATGCTTTCCATCCCCTAGAAAAAGCTTGTCTGCATTCTCAGAAAAATACTAACAGAACTCTGGAAATATTTTTAGTAATTCGTTTGAAATAGTAATTTGGTGTCAGAACATTTATCTAGAGAAATAAACTGTTACTAAAGTCACAGATCATACTACGTTCTTTTTTAAATGTTTTTCTTTGATGAGGAAAGCAGTGTTTTCAAGTCTGTAGCCTGCAAAATAAATGCAGTGGTTTCCTTTTAGGAGGAGGACGCTGGCAGGACAGGCTTCAGGCCGCTGTAACAGAGACTGCAATGCATCTAGCAAGCACCGTTACAACAGATGCTGATGCTGTCTGTGCTGAGATGCAACCTAAAGTGGTGATCGGCCTGCAGCGATCCTGGAAGGGGAAAGCATACATCCTGCCATCAGACAGCATTAGACAAATGCTAGCAACAGGAATAAGTCACAAAAAAACATGAGTCTAGTCCCTACCAAAAGCAGAAAGTTAAAGACTTAATCCAGAAGGGGTCTGACAGTGGTAATCTTCTGGCTTTCATGTTCTGCTGATAATGGATTCTTCAGCCTCTCACACTGATGAACCAGAACATCCAAAATAACCTGCCCAGAGCTCCAATGATTACTTCTGCTAGTTCACACCTATTCTTACCTACGTCTCTGCTAAGCTGCGATGGCCAGAAAATATCTATGGCCATCTCAAACTTGCTTTGCTAGAGTTTGCTGGGGCCTTCTGTGTCTGACTCGCAACTTCTAAAGTTTCAGGTTAATAAAATTAAAGGCAATGGCAGCATTATTTACATATTTTACATTAATTTGTTTATTGAAAAAAAAAAATAAGGTGGCAATTGGGCAGTAACCTAGCCTGATTTAATTCTAGGAGACAAACTGCAAACAGAATACTACTGGGACAGCGACATCCAGAGAAGGATGTGCACTTCAAAGGGCAAGATGCTGAAGAGGCTCTTTTTACACATCACTTAAACTGCTCATTTTATGTAAGATCAGGTTTTAAAGTTAAAAACCAAACCAACCAAAAAAACCCCAACCATCAGTATGTGAAATTCTTTATCCATATTAGGAATGAGACAGAAGCCAGATGCTAGTTCTTGGGTGCTAACTTTTAAAAATCGAGTTGCACTTGATCTCTCTACATTCAAGTTCTGGTATTGCAGACAAGCTGCAATCTAAAGGACAGTGACAAGAGGTTGTGCTCTTCTGATACATTTGATGTACCCCTTCAGTGATGCTGATGTCACATAAGGCCAGCAGCAAAATGGCCACCATTAGTGGGAAACTCCAACACTGCTCAGTCAGAAAATTCCCATTTCTAAGACAAATCCTGCACACAACACAGCAGCTGAGACATTCTGGGCAGCTTCAGGCAAGATGGTCTCCACCTTCCAGCGACGGCTTGGAAACTTTCTTCCCCCCCTTATCTCCATTTCCAGCATGGTCACGCAGGAATCTGATGTCCCAGTGGTCTGTTTCCCAAGCAAGCAGCTGGTCAGGTCTCTTAACGTACATAATATTACAGAGTAAAAGCATTAAAGTATTCGGTTCCACATTTCCCTCACCATGAGTAAAGCACAAAAGCAGAATTATTACCCCAGGCACAAGGCACTTAGCAACAAAGCCATGATACACACTCCAGAATTAGTAGCACCAGATGCAACAAGATGATGTTAACTGGGGAGGAAGATGAAAGGTTAAAACTTCAGTCCCCGGAGCAGGTTAGTATCAATAGCTTCAGAGAGCGAAAACCCACTTTCCATATGGAGACATCTTCACGGTAATTCATTCCCAAATGGTGACTTTTCATATGAAAAGGATTTTCTCCCTCAGTAGGTTACTAAAATTGACTGGACACAAAAGAGAGGAGCACAGGACCACCATAGGCTTGCCACACTTAAAAAAAACTAAAGGTCTTCACAGGGGCAGGGGAGATTTCCAGGGAACATTAGTCTTCAGAAGACAAATTTTTTAGCTTTGTCTTAAGATAGCATCATTGCCTAAAATTACACAACTCTTGCTGTTGTAGGTCATGCAAGCAATCTAATTCAGAGTCCTTCGGGACCTCAAAGGACAAAGGAGGAATCAAGCATTAGGACTGAAAGCTGAAATGGTTTGAGGTGAATGACACAACGCCACTTAAATTTTCAAGTCAATCCACACTGGCTTCACGGTCTATTTTTCCACATATATCAATGTTGTTTCCGTTTTCCAGCGGGAAGTTCTCTGATCCAGCAGTGTGGACTGCAGCACCACGCTTTAGGGAAAGTTTTGGGCTGGTTTTGTTTTTTAATGTATCCAAAAATATAGCATAATTAGAGTTTGATATTTTTTTACCCAGACAAAACTCCGAGAGGCACATAAAAGGTTCATTCATGCACAGAACACAATAGCAAGACAAGACCTATGCTCTACTCTTTGTCACCTTAGGACACTGAGAAAGCAAGTACTCCTGGACCTCCATGCAGCAGGCTCATGTTGCAGATTTAATTCACTCTACCTATAGCTCATTAGACATTTGCTTCATCTTGTTCGCAAACGCAAGAGTTCTGCATCTCACAAAATCAAAGAGGGTGGTTCTCTACTGACTGTGACGATATAAATTTCCAAACTCATCTGGGATGGCTTTAAAAGCGAGCTGAATGCAGAAAAGTCTTGTAACAATAAAGAACAAAAAGCAATTCTGGGTCAACTATATTCTCTGCTTTTGAAAGCTTTTCTGCTGCCAAAAGTTGCATTCTCAGATGAAAGTCACTTAGCTGGAGTTATTAGTTCAACACTGGGGGAGGATATTTCACCCCTCCTTTCGTTGGCTGGATTAAGAATAACTGCACCAGTTCAGTGCTGCTGCATCAGAGAACTTGTTAGGAACACGTTGCTGTTCAGAAAGGAAAAGAAACACCACGACTTCATGGAAAAATCTAAACATTACAGGTCACATGTAACTGAAAGCAAAGGATTTGTACAGAAGCATATATGCAACCAAAACCACGTCAGAAGGCAGAGAAATTCCAAGAGAACAGAAGAAATAAAAATAAAACAGTTAGACCTGGGAAGAACACAGAAATCAAATATAAAGGCACTCACGGAGAAGCCAGCATTAGGGTGGCTGGAAATCTACTACAGAACTAAAGGGCATAGGGAAGAAACACAAATTCAACACCGGGCTTGTTTTCACACAGAAGCTATAATACGGCTCCATAGATTTTCCCAAGTCCTTTGATCCTACGGAGAAGAGACACAAACGGCAGACAACGTCAGCACTACAGGCAGAGGAGCAGCCTCGGGTTCAAAACGACAGGACAGGGTAGGAAAGGGTTTTACCAGGGTCACGGGAGGGTAAGGGTCACTAGACTGCCTCTAGATACTACGGTACCACTACTGTAGGGCGCTGGACTCACTCTGAAGGACGCTTATAGTAGCCTGGGCTCGAATCCACGTTATGGAGGGATTTTGCCTCAAGTCATTCCTCCTGGGATCGTTGCTGGCCCTGCACTCGTAAGTCCCAGAGTCTTCCAAGGTAAGGCGGGTTATTCTCAGCACACTCACCCCATTCGCCCCGTAGGCAGTGTTAATGGTGACACGGCGCTTCCGAGCGCCATCCCACAGCTGTTTGAAAGACTCAGCCCGGTTGACTTCAGCATACCACCACTGGATCTCTGGAGTGGGGTTCCCAACCACATCACAGTACAGTTCAAAGGCGTCCCCCGTGAGTTTAGTTTCTGACATGGGCGACTTGACAAACCCAGCTAGAGGGAGGGGCAGCAGAAACGCAGTGACAGAGCAGCAGAAAACAAAAGATCTTATAAAGAACAAAGCAATGAGGTGCAGAAAACAGACAGTTAGATAAGACATCAGCATCTACAGTAACACAACTTTCATAGAAAAAGCATAACACGGAGCACTTGCCGGTGAAGGTCGATAGTTTGAGCACAGCACACTCCCGCTCAGAGCATTCACGGGAGGCATGGCTTCATGGCACCAAGTGCTTGTCCTCACCACTCCGGGGGATCCATCGCGGCAGCTGGGCTTGGGAAGCCACGGGCCGCAACGCACACCAGCTAGGAGGTACTTCCAAGCCGTAGAGCAGACTGATGGGTTTTCAAGTCTTTTTCCGTTGTGTGGACCTTGTAATTGGCAAGTGTTAAGTGTTCATGGCCGCTTTCTCTGAAGAGTTTTATTGCTTTATATGACCTATCTACAGGGGAAACAAGGGCAAAACCCTAACCTTCTGCCCTAGGCAGTTCACAATTGTGAACTCCGCTTTGACCTTTTCTTTCATCTATTTTGGACTTCCGAGGCAGGGAATTCCCCCAGATACAAGTGACCTACTTTCCTGATGTAGCTAGATCACCACAGCTCTAGGAATCTCACAACCTTCTAAGGTAAAGTGAGTTTCAGTGGTATATACACACACACAGGCCAAAAGATCATTTCGTTAGTTAGCAAACAGACAGCATCTTCATACTTCAACAGACCACACGATTTTTGCCTTCTGAAACAAGATGCCATGCTGACATTCGTGATCAGGCCAAAATATCCTTATTATGGCTTGAAATCCTTCAGTACTTACCAGCTTCAGAGCTGTGTTAAGGGCACAGACATATTAAGTTGTCCTTCAATCCTATTTTCCAAGGTATCTGTTGAAAAGTGTTGCCTGAAAGCTAGTCTCTTCCCCCACCAGCCCCCCCAAAACTAAAAGATTAGAATACAGCTGGCCAGACAGATTATGCAGCAAAACCTGACATATTGCTGTGTTCCCTGGGCAGCAGGACTTCTCATCAGCAAGCAGAGTTAGAGTGCCATACAGCTGATAAGACTCCAATTGTTTCATCCCCCTCCTCAAATTCACGGCTTATTTTCAGGAAGAGGGCTGAAAGACAATTCAACGGATTTTAGAAAATGGAAAGGTGGACTTCAAGCGTTGGAAAAATTTCGGATGCACGCTCATTAAATAGCATTCCTTCCACCCCTCCATTATTTGACCACACTCATGAAACAGCGAAACAAACGGCTCTACATTGACAGACAATTACACGGGAAGTTTGCACTAGAGATGTATCTCTAAAGAATCATTTGGGAAAGAAAACAAGACCAAGAGTCTCTCGAGCACACACAAGAACTGTTCCTTGCTGGCGCAGTCCTGTCTGAAGAGCAACTGTGCAGTAGCTGCAAGTACCAGCTCCAAGAACAAACACTCAAAATATATTAACCTCAGAAATAGTTTCGATTACAAACTCATTTGACAAAGATTCTCCAGCATTGTACTCCAGCACTAAAGGAGGTGAGCTCTATGCTCAGTAGAAATCCTACAGCAAATAACCCATTGCTGCAGGGAGAGAGAAAAAGCTATTGCACTAGCAGGACCTTAATTACTAGCAGGTACAAACCACGCTAAGACCACCATTGTTGTTTCTTGAGGTTAACAAGGATCACACTGTTTTCACACTGCTGCTTGAGGTAACACAGGAGACCGGGTTATGATCTTGCTCTGCTGAACTGTCCACATTTCAAGGGATGCTGAACGAGAAAGACTTTCTGTTCCCATAGAGGCATACATCAAACAGCAAGACTGGCATTTATCTCAACACGGTTTGCTAGATGCAAAAGGCTAAAACAGTAGCATACGGCATAGGCTAGCTTCTTTCCAAATCTTAGTGGTTCTCTCTCCTATACTACAGCCTTTTTTCCTACCTTCCACCATAACATTGAAGTGCCAGCCACAGCCGAAGAGATAAGGGTAGCTCACGGAAGACTGCTCAGAAAGCGATCCCCCTTCTACAGGTTCCCAGTTTCCATGAAACACTAATGCACAAAGACGATTAACTCCCCTGTCACGAAACGGATCCCTGAAATCAAAGGCCAGGACACCCAACGCCCTAAATCCGCAATTCAGTCCTACTTCCCAGCTATCCTGGCTCCTAAGCAACCATTTCTGCAAGAAAGGCTTCTTACCTAGCCTTTGTGGCAGGGATGAAAGGGTGTAATTGTGTGTTTTAAAACAACTGTGAGCTGCACTGCTGCTGGGGCTACACAACAGACAGATGTGATATGAAAGAGTACTGTAAATCCTTTTCTTAAAAGGACTATCAGTAATTTAAATAAAGCAGGCTGTCAAAAGCTTTTGGTTTTGAATCTGATTCTGCATTCCCTAAGCTGTTAAAAGTGCAACAACTTTTGCACAAAGCCTAAAAATAATTTAAAAAGATTAAACTGGATGACTTGGTGGCGTTGGGCTGACGGTTGGACTTGATCTTAAGAGGTCTTTTCCAACCTATGATTCTATGAACTGCATCAAACGGTCCCCTTCCTAAATATTCTCTGAGTTTAAGTTTTAAACCCCACCTTTCCATCAGTTTCAAATCCTCTTAAAAAACAATGTCTTAGATTACGATAAATTTCAATGCAACACTCCATCTCCCTCTGAGTAACCATGTCATCAACACAGGTAACTCCAGAACAATGGCAAAGACAAAAGACAAACTGTATTTGGTGGCCCTCCCTGCCTCACCAAGAGAAAAAAAGCGCTCTTTAAAAAGGTATTCCAGCTTAGAATAAAACCCTGGAAGTCAGAATGAAGGTGGCAGAAAAGCCTCCATATACAAATTAATAAAGACCTTGCATTACAAAGGACTGGCAGTGCTATTGAAAACTCTACACAAGCAGCTCAGGCTAATGTTTTGCATTTTCAGCCGTTCAGAAACATCAAAGGGAATAACATCCAACAGCACCAGTAAGTTGAGGCAATGCTTTCAGCTACTGTACATCTGCCAGAGGGCCACTTCCAATTAAGATATCCAGCCAGAAGCTACAAAGACAGCTGAAAACTGCCAGTACCAAACAGGTATGTTTAAAAAAAGAAGGGGGGGGGGGAAATAGGCTAAATATTACAAAGACTGCTCCCTGTAACACAACAGGAGACTGGAAATTGAAGTGCTCCTGCTTTTTGGCAATTGGCAGTTCTTTCCATGAGTGTTCAAAACCAAACAGAAAATGACACTAGACAGATTTCATCACTTACGTAAGAGGCTTTTGGAGCCCAACAGTTTCCTTACTTGGTCTTCTCCAAGCACAGCACTCACTGCTTTGTTATTACCACGTTCTGCACAATTCCAGAGACAGGCGCATCAAAAGAACAAACACATATCAAAATACAAACAGATCAAGCCAAGAGGTCAAGGTTTTGTTAAAGTGATTATACTGTACCTGTTTAAACCTGAAAATCTGCCCTTATTTGTCATTTATGGCTGTCTTGTTTCCAAAGTGCAAACTGCAGGAAGCACTACTTGCAAGAATGATTTTTATCCTCAGCTTGCAAGCGTCAGCCCCCGTGCAGAATCGCAGAGCAAAATCAGAGCCAACATTCAAACGCTTGCAAAGGTCAGGGCTCCTGGAAGGTGGAGGATGGAGGTGATAATTCATAGATCACTCCTTAACATTGTATAGAAGCAGCAGAATAGCCCAAATCTTAAGTGAATCTTTAATGTCAAATACAATAGGAATAAGCACCTTCAAGTGCTTACAAGAAAATATTCTTATGAAGTTTCAATACTGTAAATTTTCATTACATTGGCAACTGTATTTGTTTCATTACAGTCATGAATGCGTTAGTGTTACACAGCGAGTTTTCCTCATTAAAAGAAAGAGCTGTTTGAGGGGGAGGGTTGTTCAGGTTTGGGATATTTTTAAAGCTAATTGCTATCGCACACAACAGAACAAGGGACAATCCATTGTTAAATATCCCTCACAAGGTCTTCATAAATTTTCATGATGTACCAGAATGCAAAAAGAAGAATGTATGATGGTCCAGAAGGTGTAGCTATCCAAGTACGCTATTAGGTTTCCAACCAACTTTTTTTCTCATTAATAGTTGATGGTTATCTGTTTGAAGAATAGAACAAAGAACAAGTGGCAACAATTTTAAATCACTTCTGAAGTGATGTTGCTTAGTGAAGATTCGATCTCCACTACCAATTGTGAGGATAAAGGTGAGGAAAGCAATGGACTAATGCTCTAAAATTAAAAGAAAGAAATTAGTCTACATACAGCTCTGCCAAAGGTGAATGAAACCTAGTGCACAGCAGGGCGCTTCACATTTGCAAAATGCGCATGTTAAAACTTGTACTGTAGTGAAGAACGACTAAATCCAGATTAGCAAAACCCAATGTATTCTGAGACAGGTGCACTTGAACTGGGAGTGGGGGAGAAGCGAAGAGCTATTCAAAAGGGCAGCCAAAAATTTCCATATGCAGTAAGAAAAACATGTACAGCAGATTCCCAGAGCCAGAAAGCTGGAAAACCTTCATCTTAAACAAATGTAGAGTTTGGAAGAGGAGAGTGGACAAGAAGCCTAAAGAAGGAGAGTTTAAACAAGCGTAAAAGCTTAAGCTTTACTGCTCCCAAGCAAACTGTTTTCATTACTAAGGTTTTATCAACGAAAGACGCCTTTTCAGATTAATATTTCTTCTGCCAGTATTTATGAGCTACCTGTTGGCCAAAAGCAAGCGAGGCCAAGCCAGCTTTGGCATACAAATGAGTCGCAGCTTTACATACTAGCAACACCCCTTCCCATTTCACACGGCAGCAGCACCCTTTCCAACTGCAGCTACTGCCCTCATCGACAGAAGCCAGAGAAGAATCGGTAACCACGTACCTCCGGAAGAGGTGCGGGTGGGAGAAGGAACAAGGCTTATCCTCTTGTTGAGGTGACCATGTAACTGCAGGATTAAATACAGCACATAACTAGAAATTTACACGTTAGAAGCGTGTGGAAATATTTAACAGTAATTTTGACCAACTTCTGAAGCCTGTAGAGCGGCTTGTATTCTACCTTGGCTGGAGCCCAAATAAAAAAGCGACACAAAAAACAATTCCTAATTAGCTTAAAAGCAGTATTGCAATGACCAAAGAGTTTCCCAGCCACCTCACCTGCTAGAATGAACACACAAAATAGGATCTTGATAAAGACAGCAGCAATAATTATAAAATATGCTAGCGGTGGTCTACCAGTCTAAGCACACAGAGAAAGCAGTACCTGACAAAATCATCTTCAAGTTGCAGAAATGACTGCGCTATTGATTTAAATAGCTTTTTGTTACTGACATTTAACACAAGATGCACTAGGCTGCAAAAGAATCAATGCCAATGGCACCGGAGAAGCAAAGCAGAGGGTATATTGATCTTCCCAGGATAAAGCCTGGTCTAAAGAAAGGGTTTTAAAAAAATAAAGCTAGGTTTTGCCTTAAGATATTGTAGGTAAGTGCTAGCTGAGGAAACGAAATGTTAAACCGGTCTCAGCAAAGACGGAAACAACCAGGTTTAAATGAAATGCAGGCATTGCAAAAAGCATTAACAATGTAGAACAAACTAATTTATCTTGGGTTTACATATATCAAGCCTAAAAATTAAAGATAAAAAAAAGCACAAGACCACCAATATAAAATAGCAAGAGGAGACTGCCTTGAAAACAGAGTTTGCCAAGATGGGGAAACAAGAAGCTATGAAGTCCAAGAGTACAAGAGGCTTTTCGGCAAGGTTCAAAGCATGACATGCACACAAGAACACACAAAGGTGACCCAAACGAAGGAAATGCAATGTATTTCCAAGGACGTTTTCAACTACAAGGGACATAACTGTAACAAAGCAATTTTACAGGCGGGGGCAAAGAAGCACACATCTCCATCAAGCAAGACAATGCTCCTATCCTATCCTGATCTCATCTTTATCTTGTGGTGAATTCCACTCATATGAAGAAAGACAACAGCTCAAAACTCAGAGTTTGCAAAGACAGTGCAAAAATAAACCTGATTTTCTCTATGAACCCACAATACACAGATAAAATGTAGACTGCTTAGGGACTGAATGCTTTACAGATTGTCTGTATTCACAAGGAAAACCATCATGTAAACAGCAAGAGGCTGATGTTTCCTATTTGTCCTATTAGCCCACCATATGTCTGTATTTCACTGCTTCTCCACTGCTCTTAGGCCTTTAGCACACTTCTGGAGATTTTATTTTCGTGCACTGGTTGAGAGCTTTGCCTGAGATTCCACTTATTTATAGACTGAATAAAGCAGAGCTAAGCTAGCCCTTTTTGTTTCCCTGTGTCTCTGAAAACCCATTAAAAAACTTTCCTGTTAATATGGTGTAATTAATTTCTGTAAATACATGCCTTCAGGAATGCCTTTCCTAACTGGAATAGCAAAACACCAGATATTTTTGCCAAAGTGAAGTGTTATATGTTCTACAGACCAGTGTTATCCGAAACACTCCAGGTGAGATATTGATATGTTACTCCAGCAAAGGCCATCAGCCTTGGAATGAAATTTCTGCCACCAAAGGCATGAGGGTTTAAGCTTTCAGTGAGGTCTTGTCATTAAACAGTTTTCACACCTTTTTCCTAATTGGTATTCTGGATTATGCAGTCTAACTTTTTTTTTTTTTCCTTCATTCTTCCAGCTTTTCCAAGTACCCTAGGCTCTGCACAGATAAAATGAAGTGAAGCTTTACCACCATTGGCACATGCCTCAGAGCAACTGGATACATCGCTTCCTCTTCTGTACTGGAATTAAGAAAAAAATTGCAGTTATGAGGATTCAAAAGGGAAGAACATAATATAACCAGCTGCAAACACTTCACATGCTCCTGAAACGCTGCATTTGTACTGTCTCGGAGACAATTAACTCTTTCCAAGGGAAGTCTGGTACTGACACCAGGACTCAGGGGTTCAAAGCGTGACTGAAGCTCCAGGGAATGACCAGGCAGACTGCAGTTTCAGGAAAGGGGATGAAACCAAGTGCTAGCTGTAAAGACTTCAATAAAGTATGAAGGCACAGATAATCTTGAGCAGTCCACAAAGCGCTTCTCAGCTGGCTTTGCTCTGGCCTCCCTTTAGCTTATTTTCACCTTTATTACGCAGCAACAGTCTCACTTAAAACTTGCATCAGAGTATCAAAGAAAACTACAATAAGCAGCTGCCCTCCTCCTCTCCTCTCCCCATTTTCCCACTTCACGCATCATCTGGGTTTTGAAAACCTGAGGACCAAGCTACTTAAATTGGTACTCTCTCTAATTAACACCTTTTTCTTCTTATACTGAAGGGTGTTAATTAAGTGATAAATTTTTTTGAGGGCAGCAAAAATCCACCATCACTTTGACAAAGTATTGCATTTTTACTTCATTTAGGACAGAAGAAAGGCAGCCTAATTAATGTTTAGTTTCTTTCCAATGCTCACCTTTACTAAACCAAAGTATTTGAAATTAGTCAAACCTACAAAAAAGTGACAGCCAGCACGCCAGCTGGAGAAGAAGGGTGAAGATATCTCAATTCTGTGGAAAGCACTAAACCATCCTGCCTGTTCTCACCTATTGTCCAGTAGGTTTGATGGTTTCCCATTCTTTTAACACTAGAGCACAGTTTTTAATCATCTCACTGATAAGAAATGGGTTCAGTGTCAGTCAGTTCACTGATAAGAGATGGGTTTAAGTCCTCTTTGCTGAGTATGACTCACCAGCTGCCAGAGCACTGGTAACCCTGTTAGAAAACCTTTGGCCATGGTCTTCTGAATGCACCACACAGGTTCCATAAACTAAAAAAACTGGCATTAATTTTCTTGGTCTGTTTTATCCTGTTCTTTAGTCAGCTACAGAAGCAGCCTTAAAACTCGCACTTTGACATGCGTATCAGATATCCAGATGAGCCTATACTGTCTATAAGCATACTGAGAACTGGAGCAATACATGAAATTAATTCCTGCGATCCCATCTTGCAGCTTTATATAGCTGAATTTAGGTTATGACTTGCTACAGAGGAAAACATTACCCAGAGAACATCACACAAAATGCATGAGCCCATGATGTAGCGTCAGATTAATTTCACAGAGAGGGAAACCTGAGGATTACTTTCTCCACGTCCACAGACATGAAGATTAACATTTTCTGGATTCAGACCAACATTCCTCATTTCTCTGTGCATTAGAAATCCTTGCTTAGTTTGATGTGCAAAAAGATTTATGGACAAACCAATTTCATTTGTTTGCCAAAGTGAAATTCAGAGTCCTTAAGTAAATGGTTTCAGAGCCTTCACTGTTGCAAGGCCGTCCTCAGAATATGCCCCACACAGCCAAGAGACACTCTCTGCACAGATGGGTGGAGAAAGGACACTTTGATCAGCTTCTGGGTTATAAATCAGAGAATTCTGACTGGAAAGGATTTCTGAAGGTCCTCTGGTCCAACTGCCTCCCTCAAAGGTAAAACCCTTAGATCAGGTTGAGGCCCTCAAGCTGCCCATTCATCTTCTCTCACGTACCTCCACGCCATGGATGCTTTTATTCAAGAGTTTCCTCAGCAACGCTTAACTTCACAGCCCAATGACTTTCAAGTGCAACTACTATTTTACAGTCACTTTTATGGTTCAAAAACTGATCTCAGTAACCATAATTCACTGAAAAAACACATCAAAGCATGGTTCACTTGAAGCCTTACTGGGTAGAAAAGATACCAGTGTGTTATAGCAATTCAAGCTACGTACTTCTAATTTCAGGAAACTGTTTTCACCCCAAATACATTCTCATTCTACAAACTGTTTGGGTTCAGAAACCTTCTCCGGGTATCCTTCTCATCCACACGATTTCATGAGTTGTGGGCAGTGCTTACAATTCTACTGTTGCAACAACCCCATACCTGTATGTTTGACACCATGAAGAAAACATGAAAATAGATCCAAGTCTGGCATATCCAGCAAAAGAAGAACAGTTAGAACAAGAAATTAATATCTACTCCCTCATTTTGGCTCCATATTGATGTCAGCCTGCTGGCTGTAGTCCCATGTTGAAGTATAGGAGTTCACAGATCTTTTTTTCTAGTTCTTTAGCTGCAAAGAACAAAGTTCTTCTAGTTCTCTGATACTATAAAAGAGCAAAGTCTGAAGAAGTAACTGGAATGCTTACTTAGGTTTTCCACAAAGAAGAGGGAAACCTGTCCAAGTATTTCACTTAGTTACTGGAAAACCGATGGAACAAAACTGAAATACATTCCACCTCAAAACAGTAAGCAAAGGCCGATATCAACAATTAATTGCTCTCTTTGTTAAAGGATCTGTAAGTCACCAATTCCTACATTTTTCTGCAAAGGACTTAAAAGTGCTGATAAGCGGTTTACGTGTGTAAACTAATTATTCAGATGCCACATGAGGAGCAGACATGGGGTGAAAAGACGCTATTTTCATACAAGCTTGTCCCTAAAGCGTGTTCTGCAGTCCCAATCATAGCTCATTTTCTACTGAGTGCAAGCTCTATTTTCAACTTGTATCTTCTTCCTTATCAAAGGCCGCTTTTTATTTTAAGCCCATCTGCTTAGAGGCGTTGAAGGAATATAAACTAGAAAGCTCCAAGCCTCTCTGCCCTGTAAGCTTATGTATTCAAGTGATTCTCTCTGCTTCAGATATCCTGGCTGGACAGACATTTTTAAATATCACTGCAGACATGATATTAAAGCGCGCACTTCCACAGCAGCATAGAAAAATCTCTCATTCGCTGATAACACTCGGACCAATGCTCTTCAAATAAACAATAATCAGAGACATTATGAAGCCAGCTCTGATCAATCTGGAGCACCCGTTCACTTGCCTGTGAAACAGTTAATGGTATCTGGATCAACAGCAAGCGTGTGCATTTGCTTAGTACTTTGAAAAGCACATTTCTTCATATTTCAAAGAAAATAAAGGACATCAGTTAAGAACTACTCCTAGCTATCTTCAAAGTAGCTCACACACACCACAAGTAGCACAGAAGACAACGTCCTAAACAGAATTATATTTAGCTATGTGGCATTTCAATCACGTGCTTTAAAAAAAGGCAAGTCTGGGTAACTTCACTCGGCAGTTCACTACACCAACTTACGTAACACCAGTTAAACAAATAGGGACGACAAAGCCATTTGAGCGATTCCAGGAAAATGGCAAGTTGTTCCTCACAGATGAAATGCATCTCAATTCAGGGCAATGTCAGCACACCACTAGCCAGTCTTGATACTAAAATACCTTAAAATCCCAAAGAGACTTGTCACCATCATGTTCCTGACTGCTACACGCGTGACTAGCAGACGCTCCCCTGGGCTGACTACAAACTGAAGGGCTCAGCATTGGAGGACTGATGCAAGAGTCAAGTGACTTCAGGCAGTTTTCATTTTCTAGCCAACTGATTAGGGATTCAAAGCAGACATATGAGCAGTGATGAGGTTCGTTAAGTATCCATGCTCTCCCTCTGGTAAGATCTTGAGCTATAAACTATTCTAATCTGAAGGCAAAAAATCCCCTTATCTACAGACACTTACAGAACAAACACTCGAAATGGCTGTTGCTATCAGGCATCCAGCCTATATCACCTGAAGGAGCTGCGACTGTTGCTTGCCTGACACCGGCACAGCGCAGGATGCTATGCCAAGCCTTTCTAAAAACCATGTAATTGTGTAGCAAACGCTGCTTTTGCATGCCTGGTCATTCAAAACAGTGCATGCTGTCAGGAAGCTGGTTTGAACGCATCAAGAAGCATTTATCACAAGAGATTTCCTTCCATGGAGAATTTGTAGACTAGTTTCTCAAAGGTTTTTCCAAAGATTAAGCTCACATCATCCTCAGAAAAGGCAGACATTATTCTCCTGTTCTTTCCGTTTATGCTTCTCCCTGGCACAACTTTGGGATAAAAGACTTACAAGTATCCATGCAGGGAGAAAAAAATAAATAAGCAAGCCAGCATTTATTAGTTTTAACTCCTTTTTTTAGGTCACTACAGAAACATTGTTGTAGCTAAGGAATATACAATAATTTCTCTAAAGCAAAAACACACAGGAGCACAACAGCTCCTGTATATTGAAAAAAAAAAAGTTAACTAGGAACCCATTCCCCAGAAATAAGCAGGAAGGAATTCAGCTTCACAACACCGAAAAGCTGAAATACAGCAGTGAGCCATTTAAATTTGCCCGCTGTGCACCTGTAAGGCAGCAACGGAAGCCTGCATGTGAAAGATCTCAGAAATTTTTTCAGACCACCAGATTTGCACCCTAAAGCTACTGAAAACACTATAAAACATAGGTGAGGATAACAAAACATATCTTGTGTTCAGAATCGCTATTGAAAATCCTCAGACTATGCCATTAGACGTAAAGGTTTAAAGTACTCCTGAATCTCACTTTGACCTTTCCTGATCCAACAACTGTGTTTGAAAGGACACTGATTACATTTCAGCATAAGAGGAAGCACACACTGAATGGCAAACACCTTTTCTCCCTTTTATGCATTCGGCAGAAGTACGAGCTGCTCCATCACATCTGTGATGAAGAAGCAGGACATTTTAATACACCGACCTTTTAAAAGAAATGCCCTTTGCAGAACTGCTGGATTATCCAAGAGGTCACACAATTTGAGGCAGGGCTGAGAACAAGTCATTCAGAAAGAAAAAATAAATCCCTCTACATACACAAGAAATGCTATTAGCAGAAGGTACAATACATTTTTAAATGTAAACCAGAGTTCAACACTGAACAGAGCAAGATCTGCCTAACAGCAATCTGTAAAATACTGGCCTCGCTGCAAGAGACTGTGTTAGAGGAGGGATGCTTTTACCTCAAAAGTTTATGCTCTCCATAGCTGGAGAGAATTACTGCGTAGTAACTGCTAACTTCAGAGCAACACATCTCTAGCAGGGCAGGTCATATCTCCCTGGTCACACAAGCTACACAGTGTCTACAAACGGCAGTGGACAGTCCAAAGACCGGCTATTCTCCAGGAGCACACCATTATAGTGATCCAGTGACAGGGAATAAGAAGGCAGGAAGGAAATGTATTAAAAACAAGCAGAGATACCACAGTTTGTTTGACGGATTTACACCCCTTTGCCAATTGAGAGATGCTTGTTCCAAGCTGCATTTTTTAATAATTCCCCCCCCGCCGCCATTGTTACAGCATAGTTCAGCTTCTCCCTGTTTTGACATGTCTGCAACCTAAAAACATGCCTTTGACCACAGTAAGGCTTTGCCAACTCAGACTCAAGCTGCCTACCAACACCTATTGCTTGTATACAGGACATGCCAATAGAAATAGCCTCACCTTTCCCACTGCTTTGTGCCAGTACACGCAGCTGCATCAGACTTACACCATAAATCAGATCCTTCCTTGGACTGGGGGTTTGGTCTCACACGGCCTACTGACACCGCTTAGATTATTAGTACAAAAATAAACTTCTGAGGGCAGCTCCTCCACAGCATCAAATATCACTATTTAGAAGATGAAATTCAAGTTCAGTATCAGCCAAGGTTACTCCAAGCCTAACTGATTACCCACACTGTGCATCCTAACCCACATGCAGCCAACAGCTGCTCATCACAGGGATCTGAGCCACACAGACCTCCTGACTTTGCCCTCACGCCTCACACCAGTCACATGCTGAAGGGCAACAAACCCCCCCAAAATGCCAGTTGTGGTTAAAGGGCTCCATTTTTGAGCTTCTGGGTTTTCTAGCTAAGAGTCAGCCTTACAGCTTTAAACACAGCCTAAAGCCCTCTTGAGTAGGCTCGCCTACTCCTCCTTCTTTTGCAGCAAAAGCAGCAATCCAATTAAGGGCCAAGCAGATTTGGACTCTTCAAGTAGGCAGCGTAAAAGGGAGCTGACATAAAATACTGACAGAAACCTGTTCCTTTGTTCAGTCTAAAGAAGAAAAATTACAGAACAACACCGTGTTGCCAATACTAATTACAGGGGGGGGAAAACAATCGCAAAACCTGTATCTGCTATAAGGCTTCTGCAAGAATGAAAGCAGTGAAGCCCCCTAACAGTTCACTAAGCAGTCTTTAAACATTAATTTAGAAATTCTTCCCATTTTTTGAACTCGGCAGCAGTACCACCACATCACCAATACAATGCATTTACACAGATAGCTTGATGGGAGTAAAAACTAGAAGCTTGAAAGGCCAGGGTTTGAGATGACTTCCCCATAAAACTGATGAGATACAAAAGAAAAATAGTACTACACAGAAGTCCAGTCCAGCTCAAGATACCAGGGGATCCAGCCTCACAGCTGAGATATATTTAAAAGAGTGTTTAAGTATGTTTTAGAGATCTTTTTGGTGTTTGGGAAGAGTATAACTGGTGACCTAAACAATTTGGTTAAAATATCATTCAAATCATCTCCCTAAACTCAAGCGAAAAAAGGTACTATGACTACTTTATATCACAGCACTGTTTAAGAGCTGTTGTACTTAACAACATGACGATGACACTAAGAAGTCTTTCACATGCTCTTGAACCAAAGACCACATTCAATCACGCAGCTATTTTACAAGAGCATTAAAAAGGTATTTTTAAAACACTTTCACAGAGACCAGGTGAAAGCACTGAAAGAACTTATCCTGGACCAGGTCTTTAACAGCGGTGGTTGTGGCAAGAATATAAGAAGAGGGCAAACATGTCCCGATTTTCTGTCAGCCTTCAAGAGTTTGCTGCTGATGCTTTTCTTAAACCAGAGGTGATGGTTTCATTGCCCATTTCATCTTCGAGCACGTTTACATTTCCACAAAGAAACTGAAAAGCTTTATTTCGTAATTTTCCATCTTTGAGAGGCAAGAGCTCTGGTGCAGTTTGCAAAAAGAGAACGACAGTGTAATATTTGGAAAACCCTTTGGGAACCATAAATCCACTACTTTTTGTCACACTGAGGCCCCAAAACAGGAGAGCAGCAATGCAGGACAAGGCACGCTTGTACTGATACTGACCGGGCAGCCAATGCCTGGTTAACATCTGGTAGGTGCTGTTAAAAGAAAAGGGTAAGACACCTCTGCTGTTAATTTTCTGTCTAGAAAATGCATAAATGAAGGGACAACAAAAAAGAATGCGATAATGCCTTGCTGTAAAACGTGAATGTAGGCCACTGACAAACATCTACAACTCCTGGACACTTACTGTGTACTAAAAAGTCACACACCCTATTGTATCTACTTCAAGCAAGATTTGAGAATACGAAGAAAATACTCTTAAGCAGTACTGTATTCATCCATGTCCTTTTGCAGTTCCTGCCTTGGCCGTTATTTATAGCTCCTTCCAAGCTATTTCTCTCTGTCCTGTCATTTTTACTTCATTCACCCAACTAGTTCCCTTCCTAGAAACCAAAAATCAACTATTTTATTTCTTACTCCATATGGCTCAAGATTGGGGTCACTAAATTGATCCTCATATTGCTAAAAATAGGAGCTTCAGGAGTCAGAGACCCAAAACATGCAGCTTTACCTAAACCTATCTTGTACCCTTAAGCAAGACCACATGTTGCTACTGAGCACTACAGAACTCGCAGCAAAGTGCTAACAAGCCTGCCAGTTCCAAATTTTACAAATTAGGTCTGAAAGCAAACCATCAATATTTAAGTCTCATATTAGGTTCAGTACCCCCAAAACTTGGGAGATGTGAACTGTCCCATCTACTTCAAGCAGTTTGTTTCTGGAAACAAATAGCCAAGAAGGGAACACTGCATCACCACACACTGTCCTCTGTCAAAGTTACAGGAGGAAAAAAAATGGAGAGACTTGCACTGTAACCAATCTAAACACAAATAACACAATAGAAGGAAATTAAAACATTTATACTACCCTCATGATTGACAACAAGCAGATAACCTTTCATAGTGCCGACTGGTTACAGCCAGGTACCCAAGCATCATTCCCAACCCTTTCGCATAAAGAAAGAATTGGTACAAACAGGATAAAGCTCAAATACTTCCAAAAGTGCGAGAGTCGGAGGTGACGGCACTTACATTGTGGGGGGAAATCCAAAGGTGAACACAATCTAAAGCATTATACGATGGGTGCCAGACTTCAACAGAAACACAAGCCCAAATACAGCAGAAGGGAGATCAGACAATTTTGTGAAATGAGACTTCTTTTCTGCCATTCTGAACACACTGGTGGCATCCCTATGCCTGCGCAAAGGAGTGAAGCTTGTAAGACCAAAAGGGTACATACCTCGAAGGAAACAAGATAGAGACAAGTGACAGTGCTAGTTTCTAGATTATGGGGAGCGAACAGGCACCAAATACATCATTTCCTAAAGAGAAATGAAGCACAAAGGGAGCGGCAACCTGAATATATTTCTTAGTACAGATTTAGACCAATTATACAACAGAAAAGCTCTCCAATTATAACTATTTGTTCAAAAGACTGCCAAAAACCATCCTTTCACCTGCAATTTAGACGTATCTGCACCAAGTCCTCCTGTACACCTGAAACACACTCAGATTTTACCATTAGGTTAAATAATGTTTCTAATGGGCTGGGTCATATACAGCACAGCAACCAGTAACAGCTCTGCTCACTTTGTCACACTTTTTTTTCCCCAGCACGAAAATGTAGTGGGAAAAATAAGAAAAGCCAGACCAGGCAAGCCCTAGCTTCGCAACATACATAAATACAGAAGAGGAGTCCATCCACAGGAGACTTCCAAAGAGCAGGTGCAGACTGGCTCCGAGTCACAAAACCAAGACGTTCAGCTGCTTTGGGATTTTGAAAACACTTCCCCAAAGGCAACTCTCTTCTAGTGAGGTGGTAAGCCTTAACAGCAACTAACTCGCTGTCTATGTAGCCTGGCAGTCAGAAGTTTGCTGCAGACCTTGTTTTACCACATGCAAACACTGAATAAAATAATATCTCCAAATTCTGAGCTTCCTATTTATTTCCCAGAGTCTTTTACGTAATCTATCACCAGTGTAAACTAAGCTGCCTGACAGAGCCTACACTGAAAGTCTTCAGCTACAAACTCAAGAAACACAGGATAACGCACCACACTCAGAATAAAAGTTTGCTTATTTGATGACTATCTGCTTAAAACTGCAATTTGTACATGCTGTTACCACCTTTCTTACTATACTAAATTCAGCAGACTTGCTTTATATATATATTTATATATATATTTCTTTCCTCCACATCATTTGTTCTTGGCTGTGAACTCAACCTCCTATCTCCCTCCTCAAACCTCGTAAAATAGTTTTCAATCTTTTTCTGCTATAACCACCACCTCTCCCCTTTCTAAATAAAGATTACACAGGACTGCACAGAGTAAAAATCAGTGGCACGGGGTGGCAGTCCAAAGAGTTCTGCTGAGGTCTCACAGTACTTAGGCATCCCCACAGCAAGGATCCAGAAGTTAAAGACTTCCTCCTCCTCTTGCACAACACCACAGCATGCACTTCATTATTAAGACTCAACTATGAAATTTTGCTGTGATAAGAGTCCACTTGTAAAAATCTTAATTTTGGAAGAGACTGATTCTTCCCCTCTACACTGCCCTAGTGAGGCCCCATCTGGAGCACTCTGTCCAGTTCTGAGCTTCCCAGTTCAAGAATGATGAGGAGCTACTNGAGAGAGTCCAGCNGAGGNCTNCGAGGATGATGAGGGGACTGGAGCATCTCTCNTACGAGGAGAGGTTGAGGGAGCTGGGCTTGTTCAGCCTGAAGAAGAGAAGGCTGAGAGGGGACCTCATAAATGCTTACAAATATCTGCAGGGTGGGTGTCAGGAGGACGGGGCCAGACTCTTTTCAGTGGTGTCCAGCGACAGGACAAGGGGCAATGGGCACAAACTGAAGCAGAGGAAGTTCCAACTGAAGATGAGGAAGAACTTCTTCACTCTGAGGGTGACGGAGACCTGGAACAGGCTACTCAGGGAGGTTGTGGTGTCTCCCTCTCTGGAGATATTCCAGACCCGCCTAGACAAGGTCCTGTGCAGCCTGCTGTACATGATCCTGCTTCGGCAGGGGGTTGGGCTGGGTGACCCACAGAGGTCCCTTCCAACCCCGAACAGTCTGTGATTCCTGCAAAGCTCCTCAGTATCTGTAGAAATGTATGCACAGAGTTTACTTCTAGAAGAGAATTTTTACAGGTTTTCTAGTTTGATACACAGAACTAAGACGTATTTCAAGTTACATACCGCGATACAACTTTTTCTCTTTTCAAGTTAGACCCCAAAATGGGAATTAATGTCATCACACTTCTATAAAAATCGTACAGCTACATAATACTATAAATGTGAGAGTTAGCCGCACGCAATCTTGGATGCTTAAAGCAAAGAAGAGAGGATGAAACAGTATTAAGTTCCCTGCAAAAGGTTACTTTAGGCAAACTATCTGTACATACAGGTTAGAATACCTCAAGCAGACATTAACAATCAAAAGTACAACAAACAGAAATTTGCTGTCCTTGCTTGAAGATGCATAGAATACAACACCAACAACATACTGCAAAACTGAATGTTATGGATCTTCGAATTCTTTGCTCTGCCAGCCTGCATTACCTCCTGGTAACGATTCTAACCTGCTCAAACAGGGAATTAAAATCGGTCCATCTTCTGTAACACTACGGATTTTTAGCACCAGGCTACCCTCACTCCACCAAGAATTCAGGGGAAAAATTAATCCTTGCACACACAGTAGCCTGGCTAATCTTGCCAGTCTCGTGCCCAAGACAAGAGACCAGCTTAGATCAGCTTTCATGATGCCACAGAAAGCTATGCATCACAGATCAAAGTGATCCCCACACAGCGTTTCTTTTGTCCTTCTCAACTACAGTTCTATTAATTATCCTCTACTGTACTGAGAATTAAAAAAAAAAAACAACAAAACAAAAACAGAGCAAAAAACAAAACAAAACAAACAAACCCACACACCATCCTCACTACGAAAATACCCATATCCAATTCTCACATTATCTTTCACCATCTCGGATCCTGTATCAAGGCACCTTCCTTTCCTCCCAAAGGCAAGCAACCCTAATTTACAAAACCATTGCTAGAGCAATCTTCATTGCTCTTTTGAGCTCTGGACTGTAATATTAATTTCAGATTTTCCTCAAGCAAGAAGGTATCATGCAATATTTTGAACACTCTGTCAGTCATTACATACTATGTTTAGCATCACAGAAAAACAAGAGCTTCTTCACATTATAACATTTGCATGAATTTAACAAGACTAACAGAAACAGTGCAGTTGAACTCCAATTTATAACTGCATTTAAATCAGTTTAGCATCACTTAATTCAAAACTCCTAATAATAAAATGATAGGAATTAAAATACTTCTACGTTTACAACTTGAACCTGCTAAATTAGATTATCCTACCACAAAGTTTTTCTAATAAACTAGGCCAAAAAGAAAAAAAATCCAAGAGTGATCAGTCAATATGGTACCTACTCCTTTTTTAAAAATGCACTGAAGCATCTGTTTTTCAAACTCCTGCTGTACGCCTTCACCGAATTATTTCAGTCTGCCTCTGGTCTGCCATGATGTCTGTTGGGAGTCTACTGCATTGCCAAAATCCTTGTCAAGCTCTTTTCTAGGCATTTAAGTTCAATTTTCTCTTTTTTATTTTAAAGTATATTCTTTGTCAGTTTTATCAGCCTCCCAGAATGAAATCCTTTTTTCACCCACTTTTACCGCTGAAATTTCAGACTGACTGTATCTTTTCATGTCCTCCCTTTTCTAGATCATTATATTCCCCTTCCTCTTATTTTCTCATGTCTTCAAGATGCCTGTTAGAAAACGCATTTCGTTTAGGTTTCCAAACAAACGCACAAGCTCTAGGGAAAGCCACCATGATCCCTCTGTGCACTCAAAGCTAGCAATAAGGCACAAAATGTGGGAAGTAGTAAGTAGCTACACTAAGCAACATTTTGGCTTAATAGATCCATTAATACTGCATTTTGACAAATGTAATGTAAAACAAGTCCATACAAATTGGAGTAATCTAAGACCTTCTTTTTTTTCTTTATTCAAACCAGAACAGGACATTATGATCTAATTTTCCTCTGCAAAAAGGTCTCACAATGCAAATCCATTTAGCCAGTCACCTAGTGTTTTGGGCACTTTCCTGCACCTCATCTGGAAAATTTCTTCTTTCAGAACGTCTCTGTGATCTCAAAAGATCTCTCACCTGATCTCAAAAGCTAACACAGTTAAAAAAACCACTGTGTCCCTGAGACTTCATCCTGCATACTGAAGTTCCAACTACACCGCTACAGACATGATGCCTCTTCCTCCCTCCTTCAAATGTAGCTGCAAAGCAGAGATCTCTGCTATCCTGCCCTGTTTCAACACCAAAGCCATTAAGAAAAGGATAAAGGCTCTCCTATCCCACAGCTCTTCAACCGGGTGCTCTTTGGGGTTATATTTACTCAACATCTGCTTCCCAGGAGCAGAGCCCGCTGTTCACACCCTCCCCCATGCATATACACCTTCCAGCATTTGAAATACTATGCTGACATGATGGTGCAGTTTTCCATTGCATTCTGAACAGGAATGGTGAAAAAAACCCCATCTTGCTCTTAAAAAACTTCTAATTTGTAATTATAGCAGAGATCTACAGCTTCTGACACCACATTATGAAGAATCCTTCACATCTTCAAAAGTTACTGTCTTATTTCTTGAATGACTTTGCGTCAGTGCGTAAGTGGTGACTTCAACAACACGGATGACCCAAATTATCTTCAAGCTTATCAACAGGACATGAATTTTTAAAAGTCTACAGTAGTTATCTTACTAGGGGGTAGATACTTTCCAGTTTTGACGCAGATCCAGACATTCAATCCAGGCCGAAATTTGATTTAGTTTAGACTCAGTCTCCTTCAACACCAGAAAAAAAGACCATGCAATACAAGACATCAAAAAAGTGTTTAACTTAGGAGTGAAAATAAATTCAACGTAACAAGTAAGATTTTTAAAGGCATGCAAATAACATTTCAGAAAATGACCGCAATCTGAACAACCGGATATTATATTTAATAGAGAGCTTTGATAGCTCCCGAGTTATGTTTTAACAGCATTCTCCATCCTCCAACCTTATACAAGTCAGGTTTCATATTCTAGCATTAACTGAAAAAAAAAAAAAACACAACCACCAAAAAACCACAAGCCACTACAATCATTATGAAATACAGATTAAAAAAAAAAAAAAATCTCATTAATGTAGCTTGGTATACCATGTGCACGTTTTTTGAGATACAGGACATGAATAAGTAGATGGAAAACAGAACAAAATAAGACAAATGACAGGCTAGAGGGTCTCTCAAGCTGATAAAACTAAAGCAAGCTGAAGTACAGGTGCGTGCTCAAGAAGATAAAATAGGACTTTTGACAACTGGGGGCAAGACATCAGAAGTAGTCGAGATGCCACTTAGCAAGAACATCTAAGAACTGCTCGGTTTAGGCAGTAAAGGAATGCAAAGTAGCAGTCCTGCAATGTAAGATCTCACAACCATAAAGGATTCCACTGGACACAAGTCAAAAATGTTTTGCTGTAAGAAACCATTTGTCTTTTAACGCAAACGGGAATGCCATATGCATCGAGGGATCCTTCCACTCCACTGAATCTTGGTCTGGTCCCAACTGGAAGTGTGTCCAGTTTTACACATCACACTCCAGAAAACGTGACTGAAGAAAATTCACAGAAAAGCACCAGGAACAGCCAGGAAAATGCAACTTACCACAAACAACCACGACAATCAACCTGGAGGAATACAGAAAGTCATTACTGATGACAAGGTGTTCCCTCCTAGCCACTCTAAATTGCACTGATGTAAAGAACAAAAAGCCTAAACCGACAGGAAAGCAGGTTTAGGTTAGATTTACAGAGGATCTTTCCTGCTAAGATAGGCAGAAACAGTTTATCTAATTCCACCTTAACGGGTTCGTCAGTGGGAACTGCAGCACCTCCAGCAGGAAGCCAAGCAGAACTTGAACGCTTTAGCTTTACAACCCAAGGATGAATCATAGGCTAGCACTATTTACAATGCAAGTTTTTACAATTGCCTCCTCTAAAGTAGTACTTGGAGCAAAAGAAACAGCTCACTGTGAAGAACAGAATGCACCTCATTCACGAATTTAAAAGTTAGTCTTCGTATAGCAGCATGTTGTAAAGAGAGTTAAGGCTCTCAGTGTATTTCATCATTGAAAAGTAGTTCCATGAGTCGCTCGCTTTGAACTGTTTCTCGACATAATTAAAACTATTGTTTGAAATGTCAGTACTAGCAGTTATTGCCTCTTTACCTGAGATCTGTCAGAATTCGGTACATTTGTTAAGTGTACACGTTAGTCATACTGCTTGTATTTAAGTTTCCTATGCGGGAGTTGTAGGAGGAAAGAGAATAGCAATGGTGGGAAACAGAACAGAACTTTGAACGTTTTCCTCAGTGTTCAGCCCACACTCATGTTCCATAAACGCTGTATGAAACTGTTTCTTAGTTTTATCTGGGGACCATTAAAATCATGTCAGAATACAATCAGTGCAAAATGGATGAGAATCAGTAGTCAGAAACAGCATTACAAGGATAAAAGGAAGGTTTTCAATTCCTGTTTTAAGAAGAAACTCATTTTAAGCTACCCTTTCCCAATTTTACAGTCATTTCTATACCGGTTTCTGCCAACCGAAAAGCCATGTTCTATTTTTAGCCAGCTAGTCAGTTCCTTCTCATTCATCCAAACAGAGGATGAGAAGAGCAGAGCTAAACAAGCACCACCTAACTTCATCTGGTTTTATTTCCACTTACGTCTAGCTTGGAACAACCCAAGCAGTTTTATTAACTCAGCTTTCAGTTTTAAAAATGTGATGATGTTTAAGAAATCCCACCTCTACACCACACATGATAAAGTCTGATTTTAAGCGCACTTTGCCAGACCAAAGCTCTGAAAAGGGAAGAACTTGAAAAATGGCTAGCCATTCAACTTGCATGTTGGTGCGCCAAAGAAACACTGCAGATTTAACAAGCGCAGTCCAATCGTCTCGCAAAGGTTGAAAAACAGCAACTGGAAAAGGCACATTGTTCATCACCAAGCAGCAAGTCAAGCACCTTTCCATAAGCAGGATGCTGTCTGTTTTGAAGCGCTAAAGTGATTTTCCAACGAATACCAGTTGGAAACTACAGGTTTAATACAGATCTGCTTGACAGACCGGCTTTTTCCAGCTGTTCTCCTCATGCGTCCTCTTCTACCCTTCCTTTCTGTCCCTTCATCTACACCATGCTCTGGACACAAGTGACAAGCTAGCATCAGAAATACAGCCTCCAAGAACCTGACAAGTTTTTCAGAAGAATATTCAAGAAAAGTTAAATTTCTGACGCTTAATTTTTCTGTGATCTTCAGGTGTTTATGCAAGAGCTTTAAAAATAATCCATGCAAGTGTCAAAAACCTACTTTCAGTTTTAGTAAGCTGAAATCTACAGGTGAGTCTGCTTCAAAATATTCTGCAATAACTCTGGGAAAAAAAAATCACTGGCAATTCAACCAGATCTCCTGTCAGAAGCAGAAAAAAGGCTGCTTCCCACAGACACTTGTGATTCCACTGGGCATTTTCTGTGCCAGGTGAGTGGTGACCTGCCCTGCAGTTTCAACAAGATCATTACCACTCCTCTATCATCCTAAATTCATGTGGTGTTACCATACGTTCAACAGCACTTGGACTATCACTTTTCACTACACTCATGGCTCCACATCAATAATAGATAATGGGTTTCTTGCATGCACACTTGGGATCCTTCCGTAGACCTTCAAATAAGCACTTGTGTGTTAGATATGTTCGGGTTTTTTTAAAGGAGTTAGTTGTCACTGACATACTTGCACACGCCTGTTCAAACCACATTGCCATTTTTCTAATGACTTAGAAGAAGTATACACAGTTCGGGAAATGGCTGTACCTATTCTTCATACCAAAGTAAAAGAAGAATTGTTCCATTTCATAAAACGTCTCATGGGCCATTATTTGCTGAAATAGAACAGTTCCATCTGTGGCAAGGCCTACAACCTTTAAATGCATCTCCCTCTGAACACCACTCAAACTGGGGTAAAAATCCAACAGCAGCAATGAATCTTACTCAGGAGGGCCTCTACCTTTCACTTGGCTTCAAAGTGTTCTACTCCTTTCCAAGAAGGTTTTCACTCACCTATGTAAATTCCTACAGTAGCACAAATACTCAGAGTCTCCCTTACCATTTAATTGCTTGGATGACCCTAGTTAACCAAACAAAAATTAACGAGCTTTCAGGACACACCTGGGGTCTGCAGTCTTACCTCATGCCAAGAGCTGCTACTGCCTGCTTAGCTTCATGTCAGGAATGGAAGTTGTGATTAAGACACAGAAAGGCTAAAGCCTTTCATCCATCTCAAAAATTTGTTGACCTCCAGACATACAAATACCGTCACACACCAACTGTTTGCACTGCCTACTAGCTATTCGGAGTTGTTACACCCGCCGTCAGCATTTGACACCTTGCATGCTAACTCTGTACAGGAACAGCTTCAGGCACACGACCCATTTAACTTGCATGTCAGAAGACTGCTCATCTCACTTCACCCAAATACAAGGGGAAACACAGCACAGGCAGATTAACCCTGCCACAACGATGCTCAGATGGCACAGCTACCACAGGAAACAGACTGCATCTCTGCAACAGAGAACCAGACTTTATCCACAACTCAGCTCAACTAGCACGTTCTTGGGAGCTCATAGGAGTCAGGTCTCTAATTCCCACTGAACTGCAGTGGAATTTGCCCAGACTCCTTTAGGCTCCACCAAGTCCCTCACACTGCAGAAAGCCTATGGTTTTCACTCACATAGCAGGGACACCCAAGCTTCTTCTCTTTGGTTAACAGACATGAGGCTCAGTTGTTTTCAGACTGTAAACTCTGCACATACTAAGGCAATAATTCAAATCTGGGATCTTTGGGACATTCTTTCTTTCATCTACACCTCTCCTAGCACTGTCAGACACGCTGAAAGCCTCAATGTTTCTTCTAGCGCAAACAGCCAACGAAGCTGACCTCATGCTGCAAGGCAAAACGCACCTCAATAGAAGGAAAACGCTCGGACTCAGTAATATCTGCAGAGCAGAAAGGAAGGCAAGAAAAATGGATGAAACAATGAAAACTTCCATGGGATTGGTATATTAGCAAGGTATCCCTTCCTTCTAGGTGGATTTTCCGAACACACACAGACCGGGGTCTCTTGCGAGCCAGGATCCCTGCCCTTCACAGCACCCACAGGCCAAAGCATCCCTGACGTGAGTTCCACCATGATGCCGCATCAGAAGCCGCTCCAGCAAGACCGTGCTTGGGCACTTCTGGAGCAGATAAAACCTGCCTTCATGGCTCGCTCTTGCCTTCAGACGGCATGGCGAGACGTGCAGTCTCAAAAGCGCTGCAGGATCTTCCTTCGAGCAGGAGGCTCGCGCTCTGCCAGGCCAGCCTCTTGGCCCCCACTCCCTTCTGCCACTAATTGTCACGCACTTGGCTGCAAACTCATCAGGGAGGAGGCACGCCGCGCTAGATTTAGCTCATGCTATCCTACAAGGAAAAGAGAAGGGTTGTGGGGTGGTTTTATTTTTTTTCCCTTCCTTCTTTTACGCTCCTATCAGAGGACCTCTTTAGTTGCTAAGGAACTACGGTTTTATTGCATTATAAATGATTTAAGGCAGCCCAGCAGATGCAGGTTTAGTAGGCGGGAGGAGATGTTCCATTTTACCGGCAGCACGAGACGCCTCAGAAGAAATGCGGGGGGGGG
>Ga0065711_1031456_pt1 | contig 29603 bp, 23 predicted proteins | sample Hoacrofraction12_FD_59098 | JGI IMG/M metagenome (GOLD analysis project Ga0065711, IMG submission 59098) | Hoatzin crop microbial communities from Cojedes, Venezuela - Epithelial fraction 12 v2 (version 2) | ecosystem: Host-associated > Birds > Digestive system > Esophagus > Crop | place... | reverse complement strand
AGTTCCCTCAACCTCTCCTCGTAGGGGAGATGCTCCAGTCCCCTCACCATCCTTGTAGCCCTCCGCTGGACTCTCTCCAGTAGCTCCTCATCTTTCTTGAACTGGGGAGCCCAGAACTGGACACAGTACTTCAGATGGGGCCTCACCAGGGCAGTGTAGAGGGGAAGGAGAACATCCCTCGTCCTGCTGGCCACACTCTTCTTGATGCACCCCAGGATCCCATTGGCTTTCTTGGGATCTAATTTCTACCAGACTTCAAATGTGGCCATTCAGCTGCTTTTATGTTCTCTATGTGAGGTTAACAAAACCAGCTTTCGAAAAGTCCCATCTCTCCCTTTAAACTGTAAGCAATTTCTAAGCAAACTTCCGAGATTTTTTTGTTTCTTTTTGACAAAGGGAAGCTGGTGGTGTTCTTAGAGCTGTCTAAAATACTTTCACATGGAGCAGCAGTACAGTTTTCACTTGAAAAATTTGGTTTTCAAGTAGAAAATCCTTGCAGTTGGTGAAGGACTGGGAAGTTTCCAGCCAGATTTTTTTTTTTTTTTGGAAGAAAAGTAACTTGAAAAGTGTAATGATTTTCTTGCTGAAAATGAGTGAAGATTGACATTAAATTTTTGATTCACAGTGCAGCTTTGAGAAAGCCATTCTGGATTTTTGTCTAGCATACTATAAAAACAAAGATGTGCATTTTATGTTAGTCTTCTCCTTTATTTTCTTTTTTTTCCACTTGGTGCTTTTTTAATTTCTATAACTGCCCTCTTATTTTTCTGTTTTTCCTCTGTGCAGTTTATTTGTTAAATTTTAATTTTATGTTAGCATTTCATTATTCTTCTAAATCACAACCTTCCTCCCTCACAGTTTTAAACCTCTCTAAATGTGTTTGACTACTTTCCATTCTTTGTTTTCTTCTCTTTATTCTCTTTCTTTCACTTCTTTCATTTTTTTTTTGCATAAGCTCCCTTTTTAAAAATTCTGAGGTTTCTTGTATGCTCTTCTTTCTAAAGGAAGGCCGATAGTCAAGGTAGCCAGTAGACTGCTCCTATCTTCGTAGGTGCACAGGGAAACTGCTCACTTGGGAAACAGGGTGCTGACGGATGAGAACTGGAGCATCAAAATGCAGGCTGCAGTTTATTCTGCACAGAGCAAAGCAGCTGTCTCGGCTAACAGATATTGAAAGTTTGTTTTTTTCTTTTTGCACAAATGACTTATTATTACTTTTTTAAAAATTGGCTATTTCTGAGTACTTCAAGGTGTAGCTAGCAGAACTGGAGAAACATGAAGGGGCTGGAAGTCAGGGGACAAACCAACCTATGGACATCAAAAAACACTTAGCTGCCTGAGTTCTGGATGGGGTTAACAGGTGTGGCAAGACATTTCAGTAGCCTCCTCTCTTCGTTCTCCAAAGAACACTATTCTTATTGCCAATTTCTTTCTTAATTTGCAGATTCTCTTTCTTCCCTGATGCACCTCTGACAGTAAATTTCGCTGGGTAGGTATAGAAATCATGCATACATTTTTATCAGTGTCAGGGCTCTCTTGATATGCCCTGCAAAGCTTTGACAAATAAAATAGAGCTAAACACCAAGTGAAAACCTGCGCCTTCCTTTTAGGTGGGCCTAAAACAGAGTCAGCATTTTCTCCACTGTCATAAAGATTGAAGAGCAGGGTTGTGGGTTTTTTTTTTCCAACAGTTTAGAGCTTCCAGTTTCAATCTTTTGAGGCTAAAAACCTTAAAGTCATCACTAACTCCTGTACAGGCAGACACCTATGGAATCTCTGAGGAATGATTCTGTTTCGGAGCAGGACTAGATGTTATAATTGGCTTGTGCTGTTGAAATTCTTTTGACTTTCAAGCTCTACCGGCATGTTGCTGCTAAATGCCCTTTCCAGTAGTTGACTTCGAGATTCGAAAAAATAGGCCAAACTGTGTTCTGCTGTTCTGGAGACCATACTGTTTCTTTAGTAAAAATCAGGAAATGGACAGTTTATGTGAAAAAAACATAAAAGATCTATTGGTTAGAATACAAGAGGCACTGTTTCTCTGTAGGTAAAGCTGCAAGGACAGCATTTGTGAGCTCCAAACAATGAGCGTGGAGCTGTATATGTTCCCCAACCAATGATAGGTCCAGTGAATATGATCACAAAGGAAAATGAATTCAAACATCAGTTTATTCCCATGCTAATTGCTACACTCTCTGACTGTCTCACAAGATAAGAGTAATCCAGACAGAATGAAAATCAAACGCAGCTTCTGTTGTTTTTGGAGGTTAGCCTTGTGATTGTACTTAGGTTATTACAAATAGTACTATTTGAGGAGAAGAACAGAGCCCTAAGAGTACATGCGATTGTGACTTTACAAGTATGGACCAAATTCTGGGCTGGCATTAATTGGTGGTTCAGCCCAGTGAAGCTAATGGCAATAGAAGCTGCCTCAGGGTGTCTGTCTGTTTATGCAGCTCCACTCTCCCCTAGGGTACTTCGCTGGCTTAATCCCCCCCCTATCCAGCATAGAAACACATTTCTTTTTCTTATTTAAGATTCCATAGACCTTTCATATTTAATGTTAGTATAAAGGGGAAACAGAGCCCCAGGAGAAAGATCAGAGTTTCTGTTCTGTTGAGACATCAGAGTTGTTCTTCCCTTAATGAAGAGGAACAGCAGGATGGATAAAAATCAATGACTTAAAAAATAAATTGGATTTTTAATTTAAGTTTTAAAAAAATCTTTTTTTGAGTAAAACTGCTCAAAATTAAGTATTAAACTTCTATTAAGTCCAATTTATTCTGATGTACTAAATCATTCGAAGTTTAAAGAAAAATATCTAAAAATGTGTGTAGCTGGCAAGGTTTTCACATTGGGCCAGTGAGTCACTGCTTGTTAGCAGTGATGAGAAAATAGTTCTCTAGGTTTCATTTACTCAATTTCATTCAGTGACTAAAGTGAACAGAAAGAAAATTGAGGTATTTGTTTTCACTGTGCACTCTTCAGTTATTTTCCTAAAAAGACAGCAATATTAAAATTTTTCCTCCGAATTAAACCTATCCATTTTGCCATATCTGGCACTCAGCACAGAGTCTCTGAAAAGCAGGATGCCTATTTTCCTCTACCACCTATGGTTAAATATGAAGTCTAAGATGAGACCTACTAGTTTTAAAATCTTGAATGACATAATAGTCAGGAACAACCTTTGCAAGTCACTTTAATAAGCCTTCCTTTGTTGATTAAAATAGTTAGAAAAGCAAAATATATTTTGATAACTGTACACTTTCCTCTTGAGCACTTGCCTTACTTATATTGTAAATACTGATTTATAATCTACATTTTTGTATATTATTACCTTGTATAGTTGCTTTAATAAATGTGTATAGTTCAAAAACTATGTATGCAGACATAATAAAATGGTTATACTTTGTCATAGATCAACAAGTTTTAAGTTACCAGCCCAAGGAAAATATCTGAGAAATATTGATGCAAAACAAGACAAAAATAAGTCAAAGTTATCCACTTGCTGACTTAAAGGTCATGATTCTTTATCAAGATATTCTGTTCTTAGCCTTCAAATAACTTCCTGAAAAGCCCACAGGTCTAGCTCATCAGGGTTTAACATGTAGTCGACTGAGCACAGGCGATCGCACAGGTTATTCACAGGAAACATCACAGTGCTACCACCTGTTGGCATGTCTGTGTCAGCCTTGAAAAACAAAAGCACGTTCTCTAGATATCCGTCACGGCGTTGAAGGGCGTGTGTGTGTCCTGTTGTGAGGAGGCGGCTATGTAGGAAATCAGCCTGCTGTTTGATTTGCATGCACCTTTGGTTTTGCTGTTTAATTTAAAGAACTGACACTACTTGTCTTACCTCAGCAAGATACCTATCTATTTGCGTTTGACTGTTCTATGGGTTAGAGAAAACATATACAAGCAGCACCTGTAGATGACATATCGGCCAGCAAATCCGCAGAAGCGAATTAGAAACAGGAACTGGAAGAGGAATTTGTTTAGAAGGCTGAGCAGATTTTCACAGCACAAATTAAAATTTTGTCACTTGTTTGGGACTGATCTCAATGCACACATGCTTAATTTGATCCATGGGGGTTATTCCAGTCATCTTTGGTGTGAGTAAATGGAAACATATCCATGATTTTAGGGCCTGAGGATGTGCTAGTCCTCACTGGAATGAGGGCCTTTGCACTCGCAGGCAAAGTTCACTTTGAATCTGAAAAGAGTTTTGTTCTGACAGATTCTGAGAAAAGCAGTGTAAACTGTCATTCAGCACTGAAGGGTAAAGGCCTAACCTGGATTTGGATTCCGATATTTAACACTCTGTATCATGGGGCAAGGGGGAAACTATATGTTATCTTTTCAGCATGTGCAATATTGCAAGGAGAAGCAAATACTACCGCACAAAGAAACGAAGCTCCACATTTGCATACACAATTGTTTCAGGATTTACCCCGATACAGGTTATTGATGGGAGTAATATTTCTACTTACTCATCAATACCCTGTTTTGTTTCTTTTATACAAGCTTTTTTCCCTTCCTCCCCCACTCCCATTCCCCTGTTGTCTTTGTGCCGTGTATTTTTCCACACTTTATTTCCTAAAAGACTAGCAGGTTTGATGATACATTGTGATTTCTTTTCTACAGGGCTTTACGAAAGAAGCTGGAGGCAGTTCTCATTAGTCTCACTGACATCTTTTATCACTTATCAGAGGAACAAGCAAACGGAGAGCAATTCCTTTGATCATGGCAAAAGTAGAAAGAGTATTAAAAACCTATGAAGATTCACTAAGTAGAAAGTGGAAAAGACAGTCTGTGGCATGTTTCAAAGAAGTAACAAGATTTAAAGTTGCCAGATGTGCTTGTATACATTAAAGAATTGTTAATGATGCTACATCTTGCATGCATCCTTAGGTTTTTGGTTTTTTTTTTTCAAAAAACAGGCAAAGGAGTTCTTAGGTAGAATGGATGGATTAGATCAATTGGAAAATGTCTCTAAAAGGTGAGCTGTGGCAGAGAGAAATTCTGTGATTCAATGAAAACTCTTGAAAATAAAAATAAGGTTGTAGCAATGGCACAATGGATTGAAAAAGAAACTTGCTCTCATGGGAGAATGTTAAGAAATCTTAAGAATTCCTTTTCTTTTGGAGACATTCTGTGGTAAATCAATGCATGTTTGTGAAGAGTGCATAGAGGAACTGCAATGCTTGCAATTACCCATGTATACCTGACTGCCTAACAGTGACCTCAGAGTGCCACTGGTTTTTCATTCTATGGAAAAGCAAGATTTTTCTGAGTGGTTCTGAGTATTGATTCACCTAGCATGATGCTCTCATTGTGTGCCTTGCATTATTATCAACAGGGTATGGAGAGAAAATAAGTGAATATGCCCTCCTACCCACAGCTATTGAGCAGCATGTAGTCTAGATCCACTAGTGCTTTTCTGTACAGCTGCAGCTTGATTATTCACTGCTTATAAATCCCTTCTTGATTTCTGCATGTGACCAGCTCATATCTCAAAGCATCAGGTTAAAACTGCCATTGAATGTCCTTGTGTTAACCTGTGAAAATATAGAGACCACAATTATTTAGGCATTTCTTCCAGCATAGACTGTGTCAGCCTTGTCCCTGCAGCGTTTTTTATTACCATAGCTAATTTTTAACTATGTTGAATTTGATTTGGATATGATGCAATGTAGTACATTTCTATAACACCTTTTACACAAGCATCCCCAGAGCACTTTCTGATCAAGCTAAAATTAGCTCTGAACTGCATACAAATTCCTACAAGATTCATTTAAAAAGAAAAAAGAAAAGGTAAAGAGAAGAAGGTAAAGAGAAGATATACACTCAATTCAAAGTTAATACAGGCAGAGGGGCAAGTTCTTCTCCGTTCCACCAGAGTAACAGAGGAGGAAATATTTCAGTAAATTGCTTTTTAGCATGCCTGAAGTGTGATTCTCCAAGTAGTGCAACGCACTGCTCTAATAATACTGACCAGAATGAATTGCGTGAATGCTGTAAATGACCTGGAGGTGGCAGGTGAAGCAATACGTAGGTAGGTTATCAGATCTCCCTTTATGTTCACATTGTTCTAACATTGCTGCTTCTGATAAGAAAAAGGAAAGCCACACAATTCTTTGTGATGCATGGCCTCAGCCATCCACAAGGAAGACAGGGGGAGGAATAAACAAATAGCTTTGAGGGACCTGAATCATGGATCCAAAATGATACAAATCTTGCCAGAGCAAGGGGCTTGGAGATAAAGCAAACTCCAGTTGGTCTCTCAGAATTAAAAAAAGAAGATTGCTGTCAGAAGTTATCAGGAGGCATGGGCTGACACAGGGTGACATGCTGAGAAAGGAGACTGAGTGAGATCTTTTCCTAGACCTAGCGATCTTAATGAAAATCAATGATCTCTTTCATTGGTGTAAGACTTTCTTTTGATCCTTTTCTTTTAAATAAACAAAATGTTTCTTTAAGGCAGTAGTTTGATCACTCATGGAAGAGATCTGTAGGGCCTGAAGATGCATCAAATCTGCTGAGAAAATTAGAAGAGAGATTGCTGATTGGGACAGGTGATGATGGTCTGAACTAGCAAGAAGAGAGCTTCACATAGTTCAGTGCTCTTACTAATGGTCATGCATATTTGTTAACAGCTCTGCTTGTACCAAAGGTGGTAGTCAGGCTGGTGGAAGTCCACCTCCGTGGTTTGTCCCAGCTCTTCCCAGAGCAGCAATAAAAAGGGCATCAGTATATGTGGCAACGTCAAACCATGGCAACTGTGTGACCAGCACAGATGCTTGAGGGTCATCTGCAAGAGGCAGGAAAGCCTTAAATGGCAGTGAACAAAAGGAAGAGAAATTTTATGCCCACAGGGTTAGGAAAGACAGTATTTGAAGTCTGCCATGTGTTACAAAGAACAAGGAAAAAAATCTTTAGAGAAAAGTCAGATTTTTAATTGGAAGTGTACATGGAGACATAAACTCTTGTAACCATAGCTAGTAGATAAGCAAGTAAGTTGCATTTTCTGTGGAGAGGCTTCATGGCCTCAGACTGCAGCTGAAAACTTACTGCAGGGCGCAGCTGAGCTGTACTGCAGTATGGCAGGGGAGACAGGAAGCGTACATGTCTGAAAACTTCATCTTAGGTGGAGCTTTTTCGATCTCTAAGGCTACATGTGCTTTTGTGAAATTAAGAACTTTACCAAAATAGGAAGACAAAATGTGGAGTGAGTGTACATTGTTCAGTCAATAAATCCAATCTGGGCCTGTGGAAAGACCAACAGCATAGGTCAAACAGGAAGTTAAGGGCACCTCTGCAGCCAAGCCTTTATGCTGTGGTCAATCAACTGTCAGATGTGGCAACAGTGAGGTGAGAGTTGGTATCTCAAGTACATTGTTTCCAATTTAGACAGCTTTCCATAGGAGTAAATCAATCTATTTTCCTCCAAATGTAATTGCAGCATCTGAGGCAGAGAGAAGCTCTGTAGAGCTACAGGGTGACATTATGAAACAGATGCAAAATAGTAGCTATAAATACATCTAGTGGAAATATTGAACCTCTGGACTGACATACAAATAATCTGCCCAGCTCTACCTTGTGCTTCCTCTGACTGTGATTAGCTGTGTTTTTTGTCTCGGTATTCCACTTGTTGTTTGTTTATTGTGTTTACTGCTCCCTCATCCTCTCTATTGTGAGTATCAGTGGTATGTTACAGTGTGGCAGAAATAGGGAAAATATACTGAGATCAGATAAAGTGTCTCCCTCCACTGCCTTCGTGCTCTGCCTCTTAACTCAGGTATTGAAGGGGTTTGGGGTGGCAGCAGCAGACAAAGGCTGTTTCAGAGTGCTCTGCCTTCCCAAAGGGAAACGAATTCCTTTCCTATACAAGAGACTTATATGGCAAATTAGGTCAGTTATCATTAAGCTACTGCACAGCAGGACAAGTCATAATGTTAAATACATTTAAAATATATTCTGATGTAGCACAAATCAAGCTTCTTACAGCTGCTATGCAGACCAGTCAGATGAACGCGGAGCATAATAATCAAGGAACAAGTTAGTTGGTTTTACGGATGCTTATGAAGATGATATAATTTATATCATTGTTTATGTTTACTTACAACCAAGTATCCTTGCTGCTGTCTCCTCGGTATAAGAAAAATATAAGTGCATAAACCCAAACCAGTTCTTCCTGTCAGTCTCACTGAGTTACTGTTTTTACCTTAAAAATCTCGATGACTCTTTGCTATCCAGAGGAGATGAAATGAATGGAAACTTTTGCCCTTCCTTTCCCAATGTTTCTCAACATCAGCCCTAACAATGCAGCCATCTGTTATGCAACTGACCGGCCATTTGTTTGCTTCTTCCCAGATTTCTTTTTTTGTCGTGATTCCCAAATAACAAACTTTTCTTCCTGGCTCTGCCTTTTTTGAGTCTCTTTTTTTGATCATCACAATTTAGTTTCATGGCAGACGTTATAATCTCATGGGCACCAGAGCCCTCTGCCAAGATTTATGCAGATTTAAAGCCTGGCTTAATCTGGCCCAGCATTTATAACATGTTCTGAACATGTAAAGCACTATAAAAGCAGTGTATATTATTACTGAGCCATGGAAGTCCCCCCTGCTAACTCAGCACACATTTAAGCTGCTGTTCCTGGAGGTGAGGTGCAGTGACAGAAACAAGAAAATCCGTGTCTCGCCTTTGGAGATTGTATCTGTCTCTCTCTCTCTCCTTTCTTTCCGTCTCTTTTTTTCTTTTCCTTCCAAGATTTCTGGAAGAAACTGAATATGAAGGGGGGAGATCCCCTTCAAAGATTTCACCTCCTGAGAGTATTCTTTCAAAGACTTTGGCATAGTCTTCCTTCTTTTTGCTGCTGCTGGACTGCCCAGTTCCCTCATGCTGTTTCCTAAGCACTTTTAAAAGCTGGCAGCCTCTCCAGAAACCTTTTGAAAAAAAAAAATCTTGATGTAGGGGGAGGCTGCTTTCAAACTCTGGTCTGCAGCCTGCACTCAGTGGGGAGAGAAGCCAGTCTTCAAATCCAGGCCATCCCAGCAACTTGATAAAAATCACTAGCACAACTCAGAGAACTGTAGGCCTATGCTAGCCAGATCAAACAAGCATTTCAGGGACTGCTTCCAATAACGTTTCTAGGTTTCATTACTTCAAGCACAGATGAAGGAGATGACAGTCTAGGTTTAGTCATCATGTCTTCCACTTCCATGTTATCGACAAGACCACAAAGTTCAAAATCAAACGTGTACATATAGTGTCTGGGGTATATATATACCTTTACTAAATAAATTAATGGAGCTTCAAAATGTTTTATAGTAGTTGGACTCAAGATCAGATCTCTTTTTCACACTTCAGAGTGCAGCTATCTAAAATGGAGTCAACAAAGTTTCCCTGGCACTGTTCAGAAGGCATTATGGGTCCATTTCTTTTTACTTCCCTCCCCCCATTATTTGATACTTCTTTTAAGAATTGTGAGTTTTACTTGGTTCCTTTTGATCTGAAGGAAAAGTTACTGTAGGAACTGAGACACTGCAGTGACTCTGGCTTTGAACTCACCAGGTCTAAAAGCCTGCAAGAACATTTTCTCTTTCAGCTTTCTAGCCAGCTCATAGAACTGGCTGATGAAGGGGTACGATAAATTGAACTGAAGGACAGCTAGAAAGCTAGGTGCTACAGTCTGAACTCACAATGGAATAGATATATATATATTTAGTTTACTCATATTAAAATTTAAATGTTAGACTTTAGAGTCATTAAATCGTTTTTGTTAGGAAAAAAAAAAAAAATTATTTTCCAGTCCCTTCACCTTGCGGGAGTCCTGAGCTCCTGCAAATGCTGCAGCTCCATCTAGTGCCATAGCCGCCAGTTGTCAGGATGGAGGCAAATCTTTTAGAAATGCTAAGAACGAAGAAAAATATTAAGATTTAAATTCTGTATTTTCAGTAAAAGTCTTTAAGATTTCCTTTAGGTTATAACAGTTGGAGTCTACTCGAGTGCTGTCTTGAATGGGAAAATATTTTACACTGGTAAAATTATACTAGTTTGCAGAGATTAGTGTATGAAAGTCCATCCAGTCTGTTTCTTTCCAGTACTTCTATTGCCTGAATAATCACAGACTTACAGATGCATTCCCATTTCTAATAAAGTAAGGTAGTACATTTAAAACTATGTATGTATATATAACCATGTAGTACTTGTAAAAGTAGCTTTGATCTGAATTTCCTAAAACAGTTGGCAAATATTTATTAATCATCAAAATATTCAAATTCATTTGCCCTATCCCCTCATCAATCCATCTGTCCATCCACCCATCCATCGTGTATAGATTGTGCACATGTTTATATAGACAGTAGACCTTATTCTACTTTCAATTGCATTATAACTTGATTTATTTCAGCATAGTTACTCTCAAATCTCACTGGTCTGACATGAAAATTAGTGTCTTGTGTAGAGCAAATATATACTCACAAAGTGTGATGAACATATGTTGTAATGTGATCTTAATGTAAATAGGTTGGTTCTTTGGGGTTCTCACCTCATCCAGATGGGAACTGACATTCAGTATTTTACACCATTACAACCGTGTTTAGTTTTTCAACACATCTTGCTCCTGCCTTTGATCTAATCAGAAAATAAACATTCTTGATTTGATTTGCTCAGCTGCTGTGTGAGCCACAAAACCTAGATTGTGTCCTGAACTTGACTCCCATACTGCTTGTACAAAGCTGTTGAATTCAATAACTGTATTTAGCCTTATTGAGATTCAGGAAAGCAAATATTATCCTCCAGTGATGCAGCAGATAACAGGAGTTAATAACAAGTACGTGATAAAGATCACAGGATTGCCTGTAAACAAGATGCTGCATTGCACAGAGAGCATCTTGTCTGCATATGTTTCATAAGTAACTAGGCATCCTCATGGGCTTCTTTAGTTATTTTAGAAAGTTGTGTAAACAGTATTATCTACTTAATGCCCCAAGTGATACAATAATTGATATGGAAATCGGGCAAAGCTCAATAGATAGTAATACAACTCTCCGTGGACACTCGGGATGATCTGCCCAGATTTTATTCAAATTTTCTTCTAGGTTGTATGTATGCAGCCTGTGGTTTGTTAGACATGCTAGGCAGATGTTTGTTAGACAATATTTTATTTTTTTGACCTTTTTTCTGGAAAAAAATAAATGTGAATTCGTATTTGGATTGTCATCTGTTGTAGGTGTATTTCAGAGGTGTCAATGACAATGTGAAGTCTAAGATCATACCGGAAAGCTCTGATGCATTGTGTGCTGTTGTTGAGAAAAGTGGATAATAACAGATTGCTAGCATATATGCTACTCTGCAGTGGCTGTGTGGCGCTTCTTGTTTAGACGACAAGAGCTGTGGAAAGAAATACTGGACTTGTAAGAAATGCTTAAAACTGGAAAAATGGATTTGAAAATATTTTTCTGTTACTTCTTGTGGAAAATGATATTGAAGCCTGGAGATTTTTTTACATATTCTAAAAATCTCTTACGTAAGACTTTCTGCTTTGTTATTTTTATAGAGTAGTGGTTAAAATATTTTCCCTATCAAACAACTTATTAGTTCTTCGAATATATTAATGAGTCAGACTTACTCAGCTGTTTTCTCTTCCATAGACATCACACACAATTTTCTCAGGTATATGATACCTGGCAAAAATTAGGCTATGTTGTGGTTGTCCATGCAAGATGAACTTCAGAACATGTAACCGTGACATGTCTCTGTTCTGCAAAGCTGTGATGCCAGTTGTGCTTAACTATTTCTCCAGAGAGTTAGTGTGGTCGCTAGACCACTGTATTAGACTTTGGGAAAAATCACTTCTCTCATTTATACCACAATTCCCTCAGCTGTAAAATCGGGAAAATGAGACACTGGAATGTACAGATAAAATATAAGTAAAACACAGCTTTATAGAAGAGGGCAAAGCAATATTGGTATTCAAAAGAAATCTGAGATTTGATTAGACTTGATCAAGGTCACTCAGTTGGCTTGCGACGTTGCCAAAAGTAGAGCTTGGGTCTCCAGACATTCTGTCTGTTGACTCCAGCTGTCTTCCAGGTACTGAGAATGGCTGATGAATGTTAATAATGCGAACAGGACAAATGCCAGCAACTGCTCATTTCCATTTATTTTATTAAACTGAAGATTTTTTTTTGTAAAAAGCACACATTGTTTTGGGAGACAGGAAATGGATGAAATGGATTTATTTATAAAACAGGCTTTCATCACTCATATATTGTACAGCAATGAAGAGTGGAACTAAAATGGCTGTCTGGAAGCAGGAACCACCTGCTTATTTAATTTGTGTTCTGTTCTTGCGTGTGTGGTAGTGCCAGAGTTTTCTTCATCCAAAATCGCTTCAGAGATGCAGTGCTGTTCACTTTTGCTGGCCTAGCACCTGGAGAGGTGGGATGTGTACTCTCGCCTTTCATATGAGGAAAGGCTGAGGGAGCTGGGTCTGTTTAGCCTGAAGAAAAGTCTGAGAGGGGATCTTATAAATATCTTAAGGGTGGATGTCAAGAGGATGGGGCCAAAGTCTTTTCAGTGGTGCCCAGCAACAGGACAAGGGGCAACTGGCACAAACTGAAACATAGGAAGTTCAATCTGAACGTGAGGAAAACTTCTTTACTCTGAGGGTGGCAGAGCACTGGAACAGGCTCCCCGGAGGGGTTGTGGAGTCTCCTTCTCCAGAGATATTCAAAACCCACGTGGACGTGGTCCTGTTTCAGCAGGGGGGTTGGACTAGATGCTCTGCAGAGGTGCCTTCCAACCCCTAACATTCTGTCATTCTGTGTACTCTGGGAACAGCACACAAACCCCATGGAGGCTGCACAAGGATTTTAGTCATCGTTTCTCCAATGGCTTCTTAACAAGAGTTAAGGAAAGGCAATAGGTAAGCAAGACAGGTAGATGTGGATGAAAATGTTAGCTATTTCCTTTTTGAGCTATTCTTAAAACATTACTCAGAGGAAAAACAAGATGTGGTGGCAGGTGGAAAGCACCCATTTAATATTTATACTTCTCATGAAAAAGCAAGGACGGATTTAATTCATGAATGGGGGGTCTGCAACCACTACTGTATCCCTGCACCAGGCAATGTCAACAGGGAAAGAGACTAATCTCTGACTCCCTGCAGGAGATCCACCCTACCTGGCTACTCATTTTTAGCTGTGGGGGATAAAGTCGCAGGTACAGGCAGAGGGAGCTCAGTCCTCGCAGGCTGTCATTCCCAGTGGAAGATAGTAGGGTCAGTATGGGAGTACGAATGCCATTACCTTTTAATTAGGTAACATATAACTGCTGTATACTCACTTTGCTGTAAAAATCAAGTGAAAAAGAATATGCAGAAGCTGACTTCTGAAATGCGAGTAAATGAAAGCAGAATTCTTTTGGCAGGTCCAGCCAGTCTCTGAGAGTACACAGCTAAGAAATCAGAACTGGCCTATTGCCTATGGAGCTGATGACCCAGCATGGTCTCACTACAGTCCAGTGCAATAAATAGATAATTTTGTAACTTCTCTAGTGTATAAAGAATGTAAGGCCCGATCCATAAATAAGACTGCATTAGCAAGAAACTATGCAATCAACAATAAGCACACAGATTTAGCAACTTACTGTCTCTACACTCTCTTCTGTTTCAAGACATCTTCAAGAAACAAAATAGGCTTATATAAATCAAAATTGACTCCATCTCAACGCACATGTCGAAGTTAAATGTTGGAGTTAACTTCTCTGGTCAAGTTTCACAGCGCTTCTCTGGTCAAGTTTCACAGCTTTTCTGTTCAGAGAGTACTGAAAACTTGAATGAGGAAACTTTACTGGGGAAGTACTGGGTGAGGAAATGGGGGCACAGAGGTGAAGTTACTTACGCAAAGTTCAGACCAAGTCTGTGGCAGAGATCCAGGTGAAATCCAGGCCTCGTGGGTCCCTATTTGTTGCCATCACCATACTAGTTTTCTCTTTCCAAGGATTTTCAATGTCATATCTGAAGAGACTAACAAATCTGAAGGTCACAGGCTTTGTATTTGTTGGAAGGGAATACAGACATGATTTGCTTGGGGGAGGTTGAGTTGCTGGGGGAGACACATTGTTCTTTCTTCACACCATTCCTGTATTTATTTAGTTCATTTGCCCCTTTAATACAAGGAGACTGACCTCTGCCTTCTGGTGGATAGGGACGAAGTGACCTGTTCTAGGACCATTTTTCTGACAAAACTCTGCTAGTACATTATATGGAAAAATATTCTTAGAAGAAATTTGGCTTATAACAACAAATCAGTGGGGGGGTTTGGCAAGTTTATTTTAGCACCTTTTGAATTACAAAAATTTTTTCTCTTAGCCAAATAGTACCTCCTCATATTCCTAATGTGGACTGCCATGCCAACAAAAATTGGTTAGCTTTCGAGCAGTTAATGCTTCAGAGATGGAAAGTTATAGCATTACCACAAGTAAAGATTAAGATCCCTCTGACGTGCCATTTTTCTGGTACTTGTCCTTGCTAGATGGCATGTACTTATGGACCCTCTAATCTTGTAGTCAGCAGTAGGGTGAGGTCTGTGGACACTATTAGCTACTCGCATACAGTCCCATAGGAACCTCAGGAGAATCCAAGACAGCTGTGCCTGGGATGCTGCACACAGTGAGGGGAGGGAGAAAAGGGGGGGAAATTAATTTTTGCTTTTCTTTTGGCCTTTCACCACAAACTGCTGTTGAGATAGAGCAGTGTGGTGGCAATGCTTCCTTGCTGCCTAAACTCCGAGTTGCCCGAGTGTGATGCAGACTCCACACATGCTTTCTTCTTCGCCACTTTGTTACCAATTCAGACATGATCCTCTAAGAAGGTGTTACCTTTGATCCATTTTAACTGTCCTGCAATATGGTGTGGGAAGACTCGTACTTAAGTCTCTTAATTAATTACTCTTCATTCTCTTACTTCTGGTATAAGAAAAAGTAATAATTGTTAAATAACAAGTAATCCACATATTTTGAGTTTAATTCCTAGCTGTTATTAGCTACTTAAAATATTAACTTTCCACCCTAGACACTCCGATTATTCTATAATTTTTCCAAGCCATCCTTCTTGTAACAATGCACAGCAATGTTTTTCAGGTTCAGTGCACTTTCAATTAGCTGATTCTTTTATGTGTCTGGGAGGTAAGTTAATACAATTATTCCTAATCTATAGACAGTGTCGTTGTGGTGCATGTAGTATCTGTACCTGGAGTACAGGCCTAAAAGTACTCAGTGGACTATGTTCAGAAGAGAATAATCACCCATGCTAGCATGACATGCTAATTAGATTATTTAGGAGAATTAATCTACCAGATTATTACAATAAGTGCATGGGAGAGATAACAGAGTCGAGAGAAATTACAGAAGCAGGTAAATACAGACTTTATCAGCTCTTAGGAAGTTTTCACAGGAATGTCAGTGCAAAGACAAGCTTAGTATTTGTATAAGTGGGTTGGACTCCCGAAAGAACTAGCTGTAATATTGCAGTGCCACCAAGATGATATTTGCATGGTGTATCAATGTAAATGTAAACCGTAAAACTAAGGCCACGCCCAATCTACCCAAACCTCTGAAAGGCAACAGGGAAGCACATGCTTAACACAGACTGTATGTTAACCATGTGTCTCACAGCTTGATAACCAGAATTAAACGCTAGCATTATATTAGCCAGATGTTTTCCCCACAGCACCCTTCTGAGGGTGCTTTCCATTATGTATATAGTGCACATGGTATTAATTTTCTGCCCTGGTCAGAGCTGTACTTAAAGATCACCCCAAACAAGAAAGTGCCTTCAATGCACGTCATAAAACTGTATCAGCTACAAAACGGAAATGAAGCATATTCCCTCATCTCTGAGAAAATGATCATCGCTTGTATTTTTTGCTCCTACCAAAGGTGATGGTAAACTTCCCCCCCAGGTCCTCCCACCCATGCCAGCTGACTTTGTTGGGAACCGAACCAATCCCATCATTCTCAGAAATCGCAAGTGTTGTTTGAGCAGGCTTCAGCTGGAGGAGCAAAAAACTGCATTCAGCATCTGGTGATGCATCCTTTAGATTGCATCGACTGAGAAGATATTTCTCTGCTTGAAAGGAAGTAGTTTCCATACGAGCAAGAAATGCCTCTGATGCAGAAGATTCTTCAGTGTATTTTCCTATTTTGACTTGTCACATGAAACAGGCTATGTTCAAAATATGCAAATCATAAATGAATTTTTGTTGCAAATTTATTTCCAAAAACCTTAATAAGCTTAGGTGCTCCTCATACCTGCAAAGTAAGCATAATATTTCCCAACATAAATGTTAATGTCCCTTTTGAACATGAAAGATATTTAATTTTTTTCTATTAATATAAAGTTTTGTTAGCCAAACAGGTAATTTCCAGTTCTTACTCCTTCAAGAGTGTGCATTCAGGAAAGGGCCCTGACAGCTTTGCTCTTTAATGAAATTTTTTCTTCTGTTCATTGTACATACTCCCGAACTGTGAGTTCTTTCAGGCTAAAAACCCGTACGGGATCTTTTTTTGCCTTCCATTCTTCCAGTTTTTCTTGCAAAGACAGAAAATCCTTGCCAAGTTCATATGCCAAAGTGATCATTGTTTCCAACAATGGAATATAATACCTGTGGCCGGTACGCCCATGAAGACGTGATAGAGCTTTTTCTCCATAGTCAAAGGCACTTGCTGGGTTTTCCAGGTCCTTGTGGCACACCACGATAGCACAGAGAGTAGGGACAATTGAGACAGGGTTGCCTCTCGTCAGCCTTTCCTGCAGACCAATGACTTCTAAAAGGATTTCCAAAGCTTTGGTGTACTGGCCACCCCGCAGACAGCCGTATGCTTCCTGAAGCTCCAGCCTTGTTAAAAAGTCGATAAATTTTTTTGATCTTCGGATATATTTCATAGAATACAGAAGTCTCAGGTAGTCCTTGAAGGCTAATTTTCTCTCGTTGATTATTTCTTCTGTGAAGTTCCCTGTTAGCGTTTTCTTGGGAAAGGTCACATCTTCCATTTCTTCACTAAACTCCTCCAGCAGATTTCTGTGCAGTTTCTCAAAATCTGAATAACGCCGTTCAATTACAGACTTGTTGCTGTCAAAACTCCCTGTTTGCAATATGATGATTTTATACATCTAAACACAATAAAACAGAAAAATAAGAATCAGAAGGGCCATTCTAGCCCTTGTGCAGTCATATTTTGTCTGTTATTGCTTTGAAAAGACTTTGTGCTTGTATATTCCACCATCTGAAACCTTCCTGCACCAATTTTATGTGTGTAATGTTGCATACTCTGATGACTTATAGCAGTGCTGCTAAATTAGTTGCTGCCTGAGATTATGGTGCATACTTTGTGTAGGCCTGATCTCTGAAATTTTCAGCCACCTCCTGCTGTTTTGGACTTTTGTCACCAGATTTTGCTTTAGCGTGTATGTAAATCGTGGATAAACGACGCACTGACAGATCCCATCCTGCAAGGTGCTGGAAATGGTGAACTACCAGCAGACTGAAGCACATAGACTCACTTTCAAAGCAGTTCTGTAGCTGTACTTTGTTTATAACAGCCATGGCTGCTGCAATCAATCATCTTCAGTGAACTGAATGGATTTCGCAGACTTAATATTGAATGTACTCTATTTTACCTTGGTCATAATACTCAGAAATGCTGTTTGTATCAGACATTTCCAGGGATTTTGGGGTGTTATTAATGCTGTGAAAGTAGAGGCAGTATTTGGCAGTAATTTTTGGTGTGTGCAAAAATAAGATGGAGCAACTCCAAAGCCTTTTTTTCCCCTCTAAATCATTGTCCTGTTATACAAACTTACTCGGCATATAAATAATGCAAAAAAAAGTGACATTTCTACAAAAATCTGTTTGCTATCCAAAATCCTTCACTAACGGCTAACAGCAATGCTGTCCCACATTAAGAGTACTTGAGTATGTCTTCCTCAGCTCTTCACTAGCCTCAGAAATGACTATAATAAATGTGGTATTAGAAAAATAGCTGCAAAATAAAATTGTGTGTTATGTGTTGTACAAATAGATTCTCTTCTTGTCCTGATCCTAGCACAATGATGTTGAGGAAGGGCCAAATCCCTGATGTGCGTAAACCAGTGGAGCTCCACGGAGACCAGCTTAACTGTGTCACCGCATACCAGCTAAGGACACAGACTGTTGACCTTCCTGGCTTTTGAATGTGACCATGTTCACATTCAACTTCACCCTGCTCCCACTGAATTATACAGGAACTGGAGCAGTTCTAACCGTGCCAGTTGTTTTCTTTGCTGCTGTTGAAGGGTGCAAAATAACACTTGCACTAGTGTCTGTCTGATTCTCTTCCTCATTTTTCCTTAAAGAAAAATTCTCTCTTAATATTCACAAATGTTTACAGGCACTCCTTGAAAGATTTCTAAATCTGAGCTGACTTCTCTGATGTCTTTTAATTTGTAAGTACTGTGACATTTTCCCATACCTTGTCCTGCTCCAAGCTGAAAAGTGTCTATATGCCTGATGCATATCCAAAACAATCATAAGAGCAATTTTTTAAGCTATCATTTTATCAAGGGCAGCTAAGTGAATAAGTACTTGGTTTTTTTATTTGTGGAGTGTGCATGAAAAAGGGAAGCAATACCATTTAATTATACTATCATTCAAATTGGCTAAATTTTATTGTAATGTAAATCTTTTTGGCTAGGCATGTAATTTGTGACCAAGTTTAACTACTTGCACATATACTGAGTGATACTGTTGTTCTCATACAGTTGTATTAAAATAATTCTTAACTGTTCAACAAGCTGGATACTGTTGAGTGTGTGCAAGGATGGCACCATCTAAGTAGGTGCCATTCAAATTCACACCTGCTTCAAATTCTACCAAACCGCATCACCCAGTATCAGTAACACTAGTATGATTCTTAGCGTTTTTCATCTACAGATGTCAGAGGTTGCTGCAAACAACGGAAACATCTCTATACGAATTTCACAGGGGTACTGACAAAGAGAATTGCTCTAGATCAGTCCTCCTGAAGGCCAGGAGCAGAATCAGAAATAAAAACCAAGTGTCAGTACTGTGAGTAAAGATAGAAAAATCCAACCTGTTCTGTTGTTCCTGTTCCTCATACTCATGCTTCACCTTGAAAATATGACACAAATATGCCATCTAATGAAGCTCTAGGTAGCGAAGGGGAACAATCCCAAGCGATCTAGCTGGAGGATGTCTTAGACTTTGTCAACATCAAAGAGTTTGTGCACTTGTGCTAACATAAATCTCTGACAGGGAAGTTATACAAATGCAATGCAGATGCTACTGCAGGCTAGCTCAGAGTAACTATATTGATATTTTTGTACTTGTGTGAATTTCCTTAATGTTGACATGCCTCTGAATGTTAAGGATACTCAAACTACTCATTTACTTGATATCACCTTTCCTCTGCTGCAGATTTTGTGAACTGATTGTCCGAGGTTTTTTCTAGGGGCAGATTCCACCACCTATGCCTGTACGATCAGTGAGAACAGGTTCCACTTGGTATGATCATGGCTTGCAAAACTTGGCCCTTGGTAAGGCTTTCAAGTAGTGAGGCATACTGTGTGCTATGCAGACCCCTGTAGAGTGAATAAAAGTTAATGATCTTAGGTTGACCATGAGCCAGCAGTGTGCCCTGGCTGCCAAGAAAGCTAATGGGATCCTGGGATGCATCAAGAGGAGTGTGGCCAGTAGGTCGAGAGAGGTTCTCCTTCCCCTCTACACTGCCCTGGTGAGGTCCCATCTGGAGTACTCTGTCCAGTTCTGGGCTCCCCAGTTCAAGAAAGATGAGGAGCTACTGGAGAGAGTCCAGCGGAGGGCTACGAGGACGATGAGGGGACTGGAGCATCTCTCCTACAAGGAGAGGCTGAGGGAGCTGGGCTTGTTCAGCCTGAAGAAGAGAAGGCTGCAAGAGGACCTGATAAATGTTTATAAATATCTGAAGGGTGGGTGTCAGGAGGATGGGACCAGACTCTTTTCAGTGGTGCCCAGTGACAGGACAAGGGGCAACAGGCACAAACTGAAGCAGAGGAAGTTCCAGCTGAACAGGAGGAAGAACTTCTTCCCTCTGAGGGTGACGGAGCCCTGGAACAGGCTGCCCAGGGAAGCTGTGGAGTCTCCTTCTCTGGAGATATTCAAGACCCATCTGGACAAGGTCCTGTGCAGCCTGCTCTAGGTGACCCTGCTTCGGCAGGAGGGTTGGACTAGATGACCCACAGAGGTCCCTTCCAACCCCGAAAATTCTGTGATTCTGTGATCTTCTTACATATTCACGTCTAAGCTTACCACATATTTAGATAAGCGGTGCTCTACAATTCTGGTTGATGGGATTTCAAAAAGGAGTTTGACTTGTCTGCACTGGCGTTTTTCATTCCTCCAGTATTCCTGAAGCTCCTTAGTGGTCATCGAAGAGTTAGGACTTAGACAGGCATTGGAATCTAAAAACAATATATTTAGTATTTCAGACTATAGCCTTTGCATTTGGAAAGAAAAGTCTTATGCATTTATTGTGAAAGGAGAGCCTAGATTTTCTGTTGCTGTAACAGCAAGACCTAAAGACTTATAAGTGATTTCACTGCTAATAAAGACAGGTCCAGATTCTCAAGGAAAGTTATTGTAGTCTGAAACTTTGAAAGATACCAAATCGCCTACAGAATAGAAAATTATAGAAAAATTACTGACAAGAATGTCTAGGTTGTAACCTCAGGCACAGTGTGAGCAGCAGGTATGCTTCACCATCCCAGAAATAGCCCTAAGAAATGCCGACTCAGTCTTCTAAATCAGGTGTTTCTCCAGGCTTCTTTGTTGCTAAAAGGAGGAGACAGTAGAATGCAGCTTCAAATTCAGACATCTGTTCAAATACTGACCCTATTCAAATATTGAGTTTGTGCAGTAACAGCTGAAAGCTGAGAAAACATGAGCATCCTAACCTTAAAGGAGAAACCCAGATAACCAGCTCAGCTGAAGGAGGAATTCTCACATCCTCTTTCTTTTGTAGCTGAACTACTGCCACAGTTCAGCTACAAATATGTTACATACCTCCTTCCCTTCCTCTCTTTCTCCCCCCCCCAGTCGCACACACACAAGCATATATACATTCATATATCTAGAAATGTAGGACAGCTGGTTGAATAGTTTGCTTACAGGGGAATTTGATGCAGATTTTCAAAAGGGTGATTTCTCTGCCTTTGAAATCTACTGACAACAGTTTGCATCAGGTGGCTTATAGGCTAGCAAAGTGGATAAAAGAAATGGAATATTTGTATTTCAGTGGGCACACCAGTCCCAATTTCCAGTCAATAATGTCTCTGTCAATGCAGTCAGCTGAAGTCAGTCTGCAATGTATCTGACATTCAGACAATGGTGGTGAACGGCCACAAATGAATGGGAAGATAACAGCTTGATGCAGAAATAGAATTGTAGAGGCACCATAATGCCTTCAGTGGCCCCACTTTTACATGTTCTTAATAATTTGGCCATACAGTTTCAATTATCAAGACTTTTGGGGTTTGGCCCAGTGTCTACAAAGCATGTATTTCCTAAGGGAGGTGGTATTTATGGCATCTTTGCAGGCTGAAAATCTTGATGGGATTATATACGTTTTGTACTATAGATAACATTTTGTTTAATAACAGATGACAGCAATCTTAGGCATAGTAAAAGTTCAATGCCGCCTCTTCATAAAGCACGTGAGAGACTACTGCTTGAGATCAGCTTCAGTCTCGGGGTCCTTGCTGATACTGCCACAAAGTTCAGATTTTGTGATGTACAGAAAGTGCACTCCCGAGACAGGTCGTCTGATGATCACTGTTTTGGTCCCTGGTGTGTAACTTAAATCTCAAATACATTTTAGGTGTAAGGGATTTAAAAGGAAAGCTCCGTGTGTGTATATACACAGCAGAATGTGCATCTGTTTCACTATTGCTACATTCTTACTAAAAGTTCAATCAAGACTTATTTTCAGTGGAGTATAGCAGTGTAAATCTGGACTACTGCTGCAATAAATAAATTTTTTTACATAAAAGATTAATGGTATAAATAGCTACATGAAATATAAAATTAAAGCATAGCATCAACCTTGCAGGTCATCTCTTTCTGGGTTTTCTTGTCTCCCTTGACATGAGATTTCAGCTTTGGATTGATTTTGTTCTTCATCAGATGGACTTGTGGTAGAAAATGCAGTAATCCTGCTTACAGTTTCCAACAGCTCCCTTTCTGCTGTGCAGTGTGAGTCTTCATCCATTGCAAGCTATCACTGAAAGAGTACAAAAAATATGACATTTCTTGGTAGCTTGGCTTTAGAGGATCCAGTCTCATAATCTTTTGTGATTGACTTACTGTTCTCTGTGAACTTGTATGAGGGTAAACATAGTTTCATAAAAACTAAAGTAGTAAATAGAAATACATATACAGCTACCAGTGAAGAATCATTGCTATTACCATTACCCTTGAAAGTGTTTGGATATCTTTTTGGCAGATTAAAATCAAACATGAAAACCATAAGAAGTTGAGTAAGATTAGGTGGGGAATTCCGTTCTTATCTAGGAGAATTTTGTCATAAACTTCAGACTTTTTCTCCCTGTATTTTGCCCTCCAGCTTGCAAGTATATGCTCAGATAAACTAAAATTTTGGAGATAATTAGTGTAATTAGCAGCCTGGTTCTCTTATACTGCTCAGATTTACTGTTCTCAGGACTCCAAAACTTGTCACCTGTTCTTACTCACAACCTGTAGCACAAAATAAGGTGATATCTAAAATAGTACAATACTTTTGTCATATTTCAGTTTCAAGCTCTCTCCAGAGACTTGTCTCTGTACTGTGAGAACAAAATAACTGAATCTGAAAATGGCTAGGTGGACGGAGAACCAAGATTGCTCATTGTTATACAGAAGTATTCTCCCTTTTCTTGTCTTTTTAACCTACGTACTGTGCTTGTAGTAGATCTGTATGCCTGTTCTGCTAGGACTACTATTTTACCACATACTGATAAAATGGCTAACACAATATACTCTGCAGACCAGACTGGCCATTCTGCCTCATAAATGTCTCCCCAGGATGTCTTTTTTAAAAACAAACAAACTCAACCTGTTCCACCACTGTGTTATACCAGCAGCTGAAAAAGTTCTAAGAGTATCATAACAACTTTGCCACGGTGCTGTGTTCTTTTAGTCAGCATGAGAGAAGTGTTGCTCACAATTCAGCCAATGGATGAAAGTCAAACAATAGAACAACCTATTAAAAAAAAACCAAAAACCCAAAACCCCAAACAAGTCTCCCTGCTACAAATGTAGAAATTATGCCCATGCAGTGGTTATTAAGTAATGAAAGGGTTTAGGACAGGGATGTTACTACATACCATTTTGCCTCTACTTGTCTGCCATGCACTTATGCAATGCTGGCTACAGAGGTGAGGAAACTCAGCAGATCTATTGATTTCTGGCAAACTTCAAGGTTATAAAAAGAAAAGCGATTACTTTCCTCACTGGAAATAATGGAAGTGCAAACCACTTTCGTCTAACAGAAACCCTTCCTTTGCCTGGCTTGGACAAGCAAGTACGTACATGTTGTCATCCTCCTTAATAAGAGCACCACGGAAGCCCTTATTTTTAGACTTTGAACTAGGAGGTGAAAGTTCTCATTGTTCTTCTAGTCCTCCTTAATATCTGCTTTTTGAACATGAAGAGTGGCCACTTACTGTCTAACTGCTCAGTCTTTTGAAAATCATGGCAGTTTATCCTAAGGGCATAAACTTACAAATATTTCCTTTTAATGTAAAGATCATATCAAATATAGCAGATTAAATAAGGGATTTGAAAATGGCCAAACAAATTTAAATGACAACTTTTGTCTTGGTTGTAAGTCGGTATAACCTTATAAGTAAAATTGTATTTATATTCAAGATACGTATCTTTATATATGTACAACATTACATACATAAAATGTGTACATATATGTGTCTGTATATATGTAAAAATGCCATTTTAAAACATAACTTAGCAAAGAAACACAACACACGTAAACAGAAGAATGCAGAAGTGAATATTATGATATACAAGTCTTCTGCCTTGAATACATCTGCCTTGAAAACTATCTGTGCTTCATATAAACAGTTTCACTTTCACAGCTAAAAATCATCGTAAGCCCTTTTAACTAGGCTCCGATTTATTTTTACGTGTTAAAAAAATTCAGAACAATACAAAACCCCTGCAAAAAATTACACAACTTTACTTCGAACAGACACTCGTCCTGTTCCGTTTCAGGGTAAATGCCACTCCAGCTGCTTCACTGAGTAATAAGTAACGCTAAAAACCGAAGTGCACAGAATACTCACCTGGAAACTGCGGAAGAGCTTTTAGTCGTGGTGTGTGTGTAGTCTGTAGGAAGTCATGAAAAACCTGCTTCGCATTTTCAAAACGCAGAAAAATATGTCTGTGCCTTCTCCTAACAGGCACATTCTGTGTTTTACAAAAAGGAAGGAAGAAGCCTTGATTAAATCAGACTTCCTCGTCCAATTGGCTCACTGGCTCAGCGCTGACTGATTACGCATGAAATCTGCTATCTGCCTCAAACAGCCCTTGCGCTGTCTGCGGGCGAGGCACGGCCTGGTGGCTGGCGTGCAGCTCCAGCAGCAAGGGCAGGTTTGCAAACCCAAGGGTTGGGATTACACCTGCAAACACAAAGTCTGGCAGAGGAAAGAGTTCAACAGTAAATACAATTACAAAATCAATGAAAACTTCTCTGCATGGGTTTCTGAAACCAGAAAAAACACACATAGCAAAAGAGAGATTAGGAAAAAAGAACCAAATATGTAAATGTACTTACGGGGAAAAATATGCCCCTCAGGACATCTTAAAATACAGACTTAACATTCAGTTCAGAAAAGAAAATGCAGACGGTACCACGATAAATATCCTCACTCTATGTAAACTTGCACTTCTGTCAGAAATCCCAATTCCACACAGTGCTTAAGCATATGATTAATTTCAAATATGTGCTTAATTAAAGTTCAAAAGGGAGCATTATCATATCTGACATGACTACTAAACTTGAAATGGGTTTACGTGCGTGCCTAAAATTAATCCTGTGCTTAAATTCTTTGTCAAACTGAGGACAAAGCAAAGAAGAATGATGCTTTAATCCACACGTCCTTTGGCACAGATACTTCCTTTTGCAGTTCACTTCACTTTGGAAATTTGCTTTAAAGCATCAGGATAGCTATTTCTGGGGTAAATAATATGGATGCTATCTTTTTTTAGTAATGTAAGTTTCCCCATTGCCAAAGCTCACTTACTGAAAAACCAAGCGATTTTAATGCAGCACAAATGTGGGAGGCAAACATCCAAAGGACCACATGGATCCTGCCCCACACATTCCTTTAGAACAAACAATTTAAAATAATGTAAAACCAGGGCCATAAACTGGCAGTGCTTCTCTTCTGCTTTATTTGCAACATAAAACAATGCCAACTTTAACTTGGACTCAGTCTAAGTGTAGACGTTTTGCCAAAATAGCTGTCAGAACGATGAAAAATCACTCCCACGGAGCCACAGCCATACTGGCAAAAGCCGTAGTGTAGACGCCGTTACATTGGCAGAGTGCTTTAGCCAGTTTAGCATGTTCCATGAGGAAAGTGATCTAAGTTACACCAGGAAAGAAGTCTATGCTTGCCAACACAGCTCTAAGGTGTAGCTATACCAGCCAAGCCTTTAAAGTGTAGACAAGGCATGGGTTTCTGGCTCAAGTCTCATTCCTTTAAAGTTAGGATTTATGGATTTGGTTACAATTGTGTGCAAAAACCAAGGGGGATTTCAGTGCATTTCACTCACGCTGACAGTTCGCAGATGTATCTAAGCTTTCAATTCTGAATCTGTTAATTTATGTGTTGCCAAAAAGCAATGTATTATTTTGTGATGCTTAGGGCTATTGTCCTGCTTTTGATAAAGCTAAAAGAAAAGAGGAAAGTGGACTTTTTGACTATATTAAGTATGACTTCTACTTTCAACTATTTCAGAATAAGTAAGTCCTAGTGAAATTAACTTGGATGATTAAAAAGAGTGAAATCTGTTATTACGAGCATGACTAGCTGATATGAAATAATTTACAAATCAAGGTGTTCTGCAAGAACTCTGCCTGCCTCACTAGTGCCAGCTGTTATGGTCACAGCCACTTCCTAAATGGGTTTCTCATGTCCAGGAGCCATGACATCCACAGCGTGTTTAAGCAGGCTGCTCCTCCTCATCCTGCTCCCGTGAGCTCGGGTTTGGTCCAGACAGCCCCTGGCCCTGCACTGGAAGGGACCCAGTGCTGTTAGTCTGGCAGCATTTTACTCTCCTAAATGTCTACTTGATTAGCACCTTCAAAAACAGTCTACAGCATACAGTGGTGTTGCTAGCAGAATGCCTAAGTAGTATCTTTCTATATTCTGAGTTCCACTTCCAACAGCCAAATACTACGTAAAGGGTTAAGCAGTGGGAAAGGGGAATTTTCACAATGGCAGAATACCGTTCTGAGAGACGGTCTAGTGCACTTACACCATCAATTCATCTGACTATTCATAAAACTGTGGTAAACTTTAACGGAAAAGCATGTTCTGTCACAGTCAGTGATGGAAAAGGGATCCTCACGCACTGGCTTGCTCAGAGTTCGTATTCTGTGAAAGCATTGACTTTGGCAGACATAAAGAGCACAGTGTTAAAACGCATCTACCACAGGATATGGAAAAACAGCGCTCTGCAATAACATAGGAGCGAGGCGAGGTTAAAATTGTAACGCTGCACTGCATAAAAGTGGTTGTCATAGGAGTTAGGTCCTCCATACCAATGTAAGATGACAGGACTCATTTTTGGAAGACTAACCTGAAAGCTTATGTCTAAAACATGATAACCAGCCATCTGATGAGCTAGCCTTGTGATGCCATGTTAATGATGCCTATATTGAAAGACCATGTTTGTGCTTTTGATGGTTGAAAAACCAGAAGGGACTGCTGCAATAGTGTAAAATGTCCCACCTTGATTTATACCCTGATTTGGGCAGTTCACATATCCCCTATCAGACAGATCACATCAACCCAGACAGATGCAACATTTAACCATAGAATACAAAGCGGGTATCACCTTGAAAAATCGTGAGATAAACAAATGTTATACACAAACTGCAGTTTACTGCCAGATTTTATTGGTGTTTTATTACAGGCTCAGCAAGGTCTTATTCTTGTTAAAGAAGGTGGCTGTAATATCCCTATCACAAAATACTCTTCACCTTCCATCCTAAGGAATACAGCTTCAGGCAAGCTCATAGAGTCTGTGCTGGTTTTCCCTCTCAGGCCCCAAACTATGTAACTAAACCTTGTTTATTTTACCAAATCATTCATTAGAACTGTAGATAATGAGAAAAAACAAGAGGAGGCAGAAATACCTAACATATTTATCCAAGTCTGCTTTTATCACATAACTAATATTTAGAAAGTGCTGTAATGTTGTCTTTGATGCTTCTACAAGAACCTTTCATCTCTTTTTTTAATGCAGCTGGATAAATACCTTCCATATTCATGTTTGAAGTGCAGAAAAATTTAGCTGTTCTGCACAAATATTCTGCACTTTTGGGGTGATGCTGTGACAATGAATACCATACGCCAATCCTGGCACAGCACAAAATTCTGTTCCATCCTATTTATATATATGGTTAATTGTATAGTGATGTGTCATTTGAAAGTGGAATTTGTTTACCGTATTTCATTATTATAATACATGTCTCTCTTCGCAAGAGTGTTGTTTAAAGAAACAATTTGCTGTTTAATGGCAAGTATCTCGTCCTGGTGTTACTGACAGGGTTTTCAACATGAAAGATATGTAATGGGCCCATTTTACACCGCCAGAGCCCTGTTATCACTTTCCAACTCCTTTCTACTTCTAAAGCAGTATGAAGGAGCTTTCGAGTAAATAACAGCCTTGGCCTGCCTTTCATCTGTGGTCTGCCAGGGACACAGAGCTGTAACACAAACCCAGTGGGTCAATAGGATATTAACTTGGGTTAAATTTCACAAGCACTGCTCTGTCTGAAGAATGACAGACTTTCTAAACGGTCTATGTCTGTCATTCTTCCTGCTGAAATCATAGGGGGTTAAGTACATAATTACATGGGCTGGAGAAATGTTTTTAAATATTTGTTTCTGAGTTATTGGGTGTACCACATGTAGTCATTCCTATCTAGCATTTAGATATTTTGTTCTTAGAAAGTGCCTATCCCCTTTTCTCAAATATAATTATGGTGTACTGAGGCTAATACTTCTAGTCATGTTCCACGTGTAATTTATTTATACCCAAAACGTAAACATAATGAAATTTGGGCTAACAGGATTTATAGCAGGCACGTTGATGCATTTTGCAGTAGCATAAAAGGCGGCTCTTGCAGTGGCGAACGCAGCTGCTGTGTACAGATAGCCACCCTGAGGATCAGCAGAGCATAGCTTGGGTTTGCCGCCTGCCCTTCTGCAAAACGGAGAAATGTGATGCATAAATTTCACTATCTTTCCACTACTATTTATTCTTTTAAAATTAAGTATGACTTTAAAATGCAGTTTTGCTCTCAAATGAGTTGATAAACTGATTAGCAGGAGCATTCATTCCATAGTAGATGGCATCTCATCGCTTCCTTGGGAGTTTCCAGTATGCGCCTGCCAGTGTCCAACACCCAGCCCGTGCCCCTTCCACCCTGCACACCCCCCCGCTAGCAGGACCTGTGTCTGCCTTCCTGCGGCGACCCACGCCACCCCAGGGTGGGGACCCCAGCCCTGGCCCAGGCCTGCTGCTGGACCGCCTCTGGGTTCTGGAGCGCGACCGGGAGCAGGAGTAACTGGGACAGCCGTTACTCCAGCTAATGTTGAACCGCGTGTTACTGAGCTGCATCAGAACGTGCATTAAAAGAACGTTAAAGATGCTAAGAAACTAGGAAGGTGTTTATTTGTATGTCACCTTAGGTATGCGATTACATGCTTTTTTTTCTTTCCCAAAGATGCTTCTTTGTAGGAGGTGTATTTCTAGCAGTACAAAATTTCAGAAGTGTTTTAAAATGAAATTTAAGCCACCAGTTTAGAATACTATGTGCTTAAAAAAGGTATCTTCTCTGAAAATAAGCATTGTCCCCTGGGAATGCTGAATGCGCGAACACAGCCGTCCTGGCGGGCAGCTACGGCTCTGCTCTGGGGCTCACCCTCTCGCTCCTCCTTCCAGCAGAGCTCGCCACGTGCCCCACACGCTGGAGCCGAGCGGGTCAGACCGCACGGCGCCCGGCGACACCCGTCTTCGGCAGCGGGTCGGCTGCAGAGCAGCCACATCTGGCTTTTGTTAAATCAAATACTCGGCAGCATTACTTACAATTTGTGAGAGTAAAGTTATTTCACAACTGGGCGCTGCAGCCAGACCAAGCTCGGCCTCCACCAGCCACCTGCCCCACGAGGGAGGGACACCCGCGGCCGCCCCGGGGCTACGGGCACGCACCGCGCCGTGCGGCGAACGGCACCGCCCCGCCCCGCGGGA
>Ga0065711_1031455_pt1 | contig 29605 bp, 8 predicted proteins | sample Hoacrofraction12_FD_59098 | JGI IMG/M metagenome (GOLD analysis project Ga0065711, IMG submission 59098) | Hoatzin crop microbial communities from Cojedes, Venezuela - Epithelial fraction 12 v2 (version 2) | ecosystem: Host-associated > Birds > Digestive system > Esophagus > Crop | place... | reverse complement strand
TTTTTTTTTTTTTTTTTTTTTTTTAAATCTGTTCTGTGGAGTACTCCAGTGTTTGGCAGAGTGATTCTATTTTGTCCATCTGTGTTTGGAGAATATTGCCAGTTCTCTTGCATCCTTTCTTGTTTTTACTGAAATAAATGATACCAGCAAATTTAATGTACTGTTGTGCTTTGCAGAGGACTACAGACTAAGATAAGCAGTAAGCAAGCTGCATTTGAAAAAGACAGGAAGCTTAGAATTTTGGATCAAAATGAAACCGATGGTAAGTAGTTCCCACTCATATTTAATACTTCAAAACACAGCTGAAGAGAACTTTTCTGTTCCTTTGAAAAAAACAGCAATGCAGTCAACTCTTGAATGGCTATCATTAGATTAATTTCTTTATGCTGTCTCTAGCTCTGGTGTATCATCTCTGAGATGAGGTGACTGCAGTTTGGGTTTTTTGGGTTTCTATTTTTAATATATTTTTTTTTAGTACTTGCTGTAGCAGTAGTCTAAGCTGCGTCGCGCTGCCGTAGGGCAGTACGGGTGGAGCAGCGCTGAGGCAAGGGAAGGCTGGACGCAGAGTTTACCCTGCCACGCGGTGGGGCGTGGGCACTGCACCGCAGCGGGGAGGGAGAGGCCATCTTTGCTTACGAAATTAGCATGAATTTTCTACATGAAAATGCAAATATTTTTAAACACAAATAGAACAAAGTGACATGCTGATATGAAAAGAAATGATGGCATCCTGTGCATCTTATGGATCGTAAATTCTTCCGTGGATTTAGTGACCTGACTGATTTATTTTACCCTTTTTTGACACTGATTTTCAGATTTACATATTAGTCCTTCTGTAGTCTTATATTCACTACACCTCTGTTGATAAATCATAACAACGTACTGCTGAGTGCTGATTATATGTGACATAAGTTCTAACTGCCATTTTATAACATACTTCAAATGAGGAAAGATTTTTTTTTTTTTTCAAAATACCACCCCAAATAATTATTCCTAAAGAGTTTATTTTTTCCCATTATTGTATTTAAAACAATTTGACCCAAATATTCCTGTGTTTTGGAGAGGACAATGTGTTTAGTCTAAGGATAGAAAATTGAATTATCAGACCTGCGAAACAGTTGGAAAAATAGTTAGAAAATTGCTTTTGTCCATATGTTTTTCAGTTGTTCCCTTGTACAAATACATAAGGTGTAGTTCACAAATAACATTTGTAATGTTAAAATTAAAGAATGGAAGCCAGAAAAGTGTGGAACTAATAAAAATTGCGTCTAACTTAATATTGAATAGTCCTTGAGCTCTTGGATGCATGGCTTCATGATCTAAGGGGGAAGGTTGAATCTTTTCGGCATTTGTATTAATTTTGGAATCTCTTTTTAAGTTAAAGATCACAGTGATACAAAACTCCTTCCAACAACAGAAGAAGGGAAAGAACTTCAGACAGCCAAAATTAAACCAGCAGATTTTAGAGAAAATAACAAGCTCGAAGCTGACAGACTATCAAACTGCCAGGCATGTAAAAATGACATCTCTGTAAGTCACAGGAATTATCCTCAACTGATTCCAGAAAAGCAAGATCAGAAAACAGATGAAACCAGCTTGGACACAGTAAAAACCCAGGACGTTGCAGTCCAGACAGGTCTGTTGGATAGTAATTTGGGAAGGACTACACAGAAAGAAATTACTGTTCGTCAAGGTTACGAGTCATCCACGTTTAGAGGACTGGTCCCTCAACACAACACAGATACAAACAACCCCCTTCCACAAGTGACACGTGGAATACTAGAGGATGAAGTTACTTCAACAGAACAAAGTCTGGAGAGACAAGAAGTTACCCATGAAAAAGTAAATCCCATAAATGATGAGAGTCACATTTGTATAAATGGCAGTCATTTTGCTTCACCAGAAACAACTGCAAAAACTCCAGACGGCTCTCCTGTAAAAGGTTACCCTCTTTATAGGCAGGACACCAAACCTAAACCCAAGCCTGCTAATGAAATTACAAGAGATTACATACCAAAAATTGGAATGACTACTTATAAAATAGTGCCTCCAAAATCCTTAGAAATAATGAAGAGCTGGGAATCAGAAGTTCCATCAGATTATAAGGATCAAGAGGTATCTACTTTGGAAAACACTCTGAAGCATGAAGACCCCAAAGAATTCATAGTGCAAGCTGAAATTCCTCATCCAAAAAGCATGAGTCATTTACACGTTGGTTCACAAAACGAACTTGCAGCAGCGAATGATCTGCTGCACAGAGTGAACGGCATTTCTGAACATGTTGTGACCGCTGGAGCTGAGGGTAGTGCTGAGAGCAATCGGACGGAAACAGAGTCTTCCAAACAGCATGTCCCACTGATGCTAAGCTTGGATAAAACAAATGCTGCTTCTGAGACTCAGGACAAGTCGAATGCATTAAGTCCTACAACGAAGCCTAGTTCTTTTTATCTACAGATGCAACGAAGAGCTTCAGGTCATTATGTGACATCTGCAATTGCCAGAAGTACCATTTGTGCTTCTAATTCCATTCAAAATGAAGCTAAAAATACAGATATGGGGAAAAAAGTCTCATCCCCTGATGCAACTTCTTTGTCTTTACATAAAACAAGTACTTCCTCTTCTCCAGCAGATGAAGAAAAAGTTGATGATGAAAAAAAATTTGAATCCGCTGCTTCTGTTAAAAGCAATAAACCTCCAAGTTTTCCCTCCTGTCCGCCAGCACCGTTGAACCTAAGAACTCTAAGAACTTTTGCAGTTCCAAAGCCGTACTCCAGTTCGAGACCATCCCCTTTTGCTCTTGCTGTCTCATCCGCAGTGAAAAGGTCACAGTCATTCAATAAGACGCGTACAATCACTAGCCAGGCACCGAGAGAGGAATCTCCTCTTGAACTTTCCTCTGGCGCTTCTGCAGCTGAATGCTCCTCAGCTACCTCCGTGCCTCAAGTGAAAAGCCCTTCCTTACACACCATAACAGGGGACTCACAAAACAGTCTAATAGATAAGGTAATCTTTATTTCTAATATTGGTTGGCTGTTGATCCACTGTCATCGTGTGACCAGTCTCAAGGCTCGTCCCTGAACTGCTCCCTGATCAGAAAGTGCTGTATTCATACAGTGCAAACACCTTGTGGTATGTCTGGCAGTAGCACAGCAACATAATGAAATACAGGAATACAGGGAGTGTTAAAGTGAAAACGACCTCATTCAGATTATTTGAAATAATTATTTCATGCCATAATTAGCATCCTCTGCTTCGAAGAACAGTAAGTTGAATAGAGCAATGAATACTGTGTATACCTATTTTTATGTTGGGAGTGCTTATGATTTGTTCATTATGGTTCTGTGTGTTGATTTCTTAAATCTAATTCCAAGTAGTGTGATCAGTTTGGCTTCAAGTGATCATGGTACAAACATACTTGAGCGGGGTATAAAATACTGCGGGCATAATTGTCTGAGGGAGAAATAGTGGAAATGTGGCTGATCTCTAAAATCTTGAATGACGCAAACACTAGAACGGTGGCAGTTTGATATGCAACCTTGTGCCAGGTTGACTTGGTTTTCCGTTTATGACTAATTCAGATTAAAAGGTTCTGTTTTGGTTTTCCTCCCACTTCCTCCCTTATAGAAAGGCAGCAATGTGAATAGTGAGGAGAAAAGCCAGGCGCAGTCAGGTGCTTCCACTGACCACCCACCCCCTGTCACTAAGAGACAAACCGCGATGGCGTTCCAGCGCTGTGACCCAGAACAGATCCACCAGAGCTTGCTGGCTGCAATCCGCTCTGGAGAAGCTGCTGCCAAATTGAAAAGGGTGAGTTTTCACCATTGCATCCATAACAATGAACTCATGGTACTTCTTCAAAAGGGCCGTACTCATGCCCGACACGAAAAGCGGTTAGCTTTGGCACGAAGTGCTGCTGGGAGGTCTCTTAGCAGTGGGAAGGGAGGTGGGGAAGAGAGTTCAGTTTTGCAGAATGAACTGGTGAATGCACACGCAAAGCTTTGTATGTCCATATTTCCAAGCAGTACAAATCCAATCGGAAATGTTCCTGAAATGAATTAGAAGTCTCCAAGTTATCTATTAAGCATCTTTTTTCATGAAATTAGGAATGTATTCAATTGCTTGTTTGTGTTTATATGGTTTGAAGCGGGTATGGTTTTAGACACATGCTAAGCAAATTCACCCTAGACCTGAAGTAGCTGCAATCTTTTGCAGGCACATAACACACAGAAGTTCTGAAGATTGTATTTTTCTATTTATTAGACTCTATCAGGTCCTTAATTCTTCTTAAATGTACTTCAAGCCTCCTTCTGCCATTTGGTATCATTAGTAAGTTATTTCTCACTGTGTCATCAGCAGTCCTGGTAGGACCATCTTACCCCATCCCCTCAAGTTAAAACTGTGGCTTAATTTTTCTTTTCTCTCTCCTAAAATTCACCTGTACTTCTCTCATTGGGTAAAACATTGCACACCTGAAAAATCTGTATTGTTTTAAATTGGTAACCAGACATTTTAATGATAGTCTCACACAAAGCTTTCTTGACCCAGCATTAGTATTTTGCATTCTGTACAGAGGAATAATTTGTCATTGCAGAAGGTTAAAGAAATTCAGTATTTTTTGTTTCTCTTCCCTTTCCCACTTCAAAGAAACAAACGATGTGTGGTGGGTGGATGTGAAGGGTGGTTTTTTTTTTTGGTTTTATGTAAGTCGTTGATTCCCTGGGGTCAAAATCTCTCAGTGGATGGTCAGGTAGGACAATCCATTTCATACGTAAGGTTTCGTTTCAGTGTAGCGCTGCAACAGCCTGTCTGAGACTTGTGGAGCTCCCGCCAGGTACACACTGCATGGGAAGATTCGGTTTCCTGCAAAGGTCACAGGCATGCTCAAGTAGTTTTCGACTGCTGCTGCTACTGTCAGTATCAGTGGTGTGTAGTATGGCTTGTAACTGCCTGTCACTAACCCCAGCCACTTAAAAACAGGAGAAGATTAAGCAAATGCTGTATTGTTCAGAGTCACTAAGAGGTCAAATCTATCTGTTCTACCAGAAATATTGTTTGGATTTTGTTTGCATGTATTTTTATTAAGGTTTTTTTTTTTCCCTCTAATGCATAGTTACATTCTGAATAGTACTGAACTTTATTTATTTTGCATAGTGTGTTAAGTTTGTTTTATGATTCTATGGGAAACACGCATGAGCATGGCTGTTGGCACAGTTTAAAAAAAATAAAGTTCGTAATGTTCTTTTCAAAATTCAGGAAGTCTGTTGCTACTAGGAGGAAAACAAAGAAAAACTCCATTATGTGGATATTCATTCTTTTCTAATACAAAAGTTCTTAGGGTAGATTTGACCCATGTAGACTTTATCAATCTGGGTACAAGAATGGCATGGGGAAGAAGCGAGAGATGATGATTGAAGTCCTTTTTCCCCTCCTTTTCTCTTGGGTGGGTGGGAGATGTTCTTTCTCAGTATAGTATCCAGGGAGGCTGGGGGTGAGGAGAGGGCTATACTTTTTAAGCAGAAATTTTAAGGAGAAGTAATGAAGATGCCGTAAGCATAAAGAAAAGCATTCTGCAACACAGAAACTTAAAACAGGTTTCAAAAAAAAAAACCCAAAACGCACAAAAAAAACGCAATGAAGAACGCAGTGAAATTTTGCCAAACAGAATTGCACATGCTGTTCTTTTCACTCTTACCCAGACCACATACACTGTGGTACAGGTATGTCTGGCAGCAGAAAGAGAGGGGGTTTGGCCTATGGCAAAAATAATAAAACCACGGTCTCATTTTGTGTTGAACACGGAGAACTGGGAGTAGTAGGACAAACAGAGAAATGAAGCATTTTGTATCAGTAACTTAATAGCACCCAAAAGTGAATTTCAGTATTGAAAGGACTTTTTAAATGCCTTCACCTCATAGCTTCCACCTTTGTGCTGCACTCAGTAAAAGGAGTAATAACCTGATCCATTTGAATAGCGAAAGAGGTCTGTCAGGTGCTTGCTTCTCTTTTTACCTCTTACCATATTCTCCTGTCTTTCAGCTCGGCGAGGGGATCATTGAAAAAATAAAACACTAGCACCCCTAGCCAAATTATTTATTTTTTGCCCAGTTTTACTTAATATGTTGTGAGCATGTAATGCCGAGATCTGTGGCCTTTTGTGTTGATGGTCTTTTCTGTTCAGTAGGGCCCTCAGTAATTGCTAACCTAAAATGGGTCAAGTGAGGTTTCTTTTCCCCCATTTTTCTCTTCAGAATGTTTTCATTGTGTTGAGTAAACCGTGTGCTGTGGTGTGTGGTTCGCATGGCTGTGAAGCATCCACAGCTCCCGTTAACTCCAGTTGGAGTTGTTGCTTTATGCAGCTCCCTTGAAAATCAGGTCGTTGCTGTCTGTCTGAGAAATGATAGTTTGCTCCGGATGGTATAAAGGAGTGTTCGAAGATTTTGTTAGATATCAGCTCTGTCAATATTTAACAAAAAGTGTTTGGTTTAGCAATGTTTTTTATGTATTTCTTTGCAACCAGGAGGAGGACTAAGAATTGTGCATGTTTTGCATAATTATACACGGAATTTTTAGACAGGATAAAATATGTTCTTAATTTCTTGTATTTCCACTTCTGTAGATGTGCTTTGTTCAGAAATCATGTAGGAGGTCTTTCATTGTGATGAGAAAAATGCTAACTAAAGTAACAGTACTTCTGTTTCCTTGCAGTAATATTGTGTAACATACTACAGGGAGAAGAATCTGAAAAGTTAGGTTAATATTTCTTTTTTCTTTTTTTTTTTTCCTTCCCCTGCCTGCAGGTTGGTCCTCCATCAAACACCATATCTGTCAATGGAAGAGCCAGGCTTACTCATTTGTACTCCACAGAAGCAAAAGCTAATCACTAGATATTATACCAAATATTTTGCACTTTACTACTGCTTCATAGGCCAACTTAATACTAACTACAAATTTTTGAAAGTGTAAATGCAAGTATATGTTAATATATTTTTGTCAATCCTTATAGGAATTTCAAGGTGGGTCCTTTGATGCCTTGGAAAGATTATTAGAATATGTAAATTATGGTAATATTTTGCCTTTTTCTCTTTATAAAGCTGACTGCTGCTAAAAAGGTTTAAGAGAAGGTGCAGATGAGCTTTGCTTATGTTAAAATGAGATTAAAAATTCTTTATTTTAGCCTTCAAGACTGAACAATATGTAGCACTGCTGAAATTACAGATTTAAAGCAATCTAACAATTTTAGATCATTAATTTTCAGTTGTGTATTACTCTAACAGATTGTATGAATTTCAATCTACCACATGCTGCCTCCATATTACCTTGTTAAATTAAATTTGTAATTAGTAGAAAATCTTAATTATATGCAACACTTTGTTTCTCTTTAAAAAATGAACGGTTTTGTTCCTTCAGCTGAGAGTAGTTGGGATAAGTATTTTGATTTTTTAAATCTCCTTTAATTTTTTCCTGGTAGCACACACACACAAAAAATCAGGACATAAATTATTGGAAATTTTTGTACTACTTCAAAGCTTTTCTTAACTGTAGCATTACATGATGTTTCTCATCTACTCTTTGACTACCTGTATATAGTATTTACCTAGCACTCAGATAAGCAATAGTTTTTGTGAACTAGATATATATTTTTAAGTAGTCATCAGCATATAGTCACTTACTGATAAAATGCAAATTCCAGTTTTGATACTTAATGATATAGAAGAATTTTTTTTCACTGGAAGTATGACTAAGGAATGAACAGCTTTGGACTTATTCGTGTAAAATATTTTAATCTTATAACAGCACAATAACACACTTACAAAGCATTCTTGTGTCTGAAAGCGCCTATTTATAGATTAAACATTAAATACCAAATTGGGAATATATATTAAAAGAAAATGCTTCATGTTATATTTTATCTATTTTCCATTTCTTGTCAAAGTTATACATTTTGGGGAGAGGGGTGGAAATCTGATCGCACTTATAATGAAATAGCTGGATTATGGATGCTTGCAGCAATTGCTGGGGTATTTGCCATATTGAAATGTTTTCTTGCTGGACTTGATTTAAATAAAAGTAATTGTATTTAGTTTCTATTCTTTAACAATATATTTATTTTGTACTTTAGTGACATTCTGTAACTTAATTTCAGAAACTGATCTATATGTGCATTTCAAGGGGTTTTTAATGGTTTGCTGCCAGGTTTTTGTGCAATAATCTCAAAGAGGTCTCATTACTTTTCTAATACAAAGTCAATTATTAATTACAAATAGCAGTGTTAACTTAATGCTGAAACCCTTCAAGGAACTTTTTAGTAAATAAAAATTCATAAAGAGAGCTGATGAACTTTTGTTCACTGCTGTTCTCTCATGCTTTCTCTCCTATATCTGAGTCCTTTGGCAATGTGTATTGCCGCTTCCTTCTCCACCTTGTTCTTGCCTCCAGTCAAGGGCTAATTCTAAGGGTGGGGGGAACCCATGTGGTAATTCAAAAGATCTGCTTCAGGGTCTGACTGCAAAGGAACGCTTCATCCTTCATTTGAAACTGGTGAGGTAGAAGAGGTAGGAGTTTTTTTTCTAGTTTCTAACTGGGGCTTACATTCTAGATTTCACTGTCTTGGAGGACAGACTTCAAACTTCTAACTCTCCCAGGATTCTAGTGTCTGTGTTCATTGTGGTATTTGAAGTCCATGTTGTAAGTGTTCCTGTACAACATCCTGATCCGTAACTGCCACGGAGAGGTTGCACTGCGAAAGGAATCCCCTTGTTTGTACTTTGACTGGGAGGGGGCTACATTTTTTTTCTCAAACCTTTGTATTCTCCGCCAAGGTGACTAAAGTTATTTCATAGGACCACTTTAATCTCTATCCGCTGTAATACAAGTCTGCATGAAATTTCACTATTTCAACCAGATTGGTGGAGTCCATTTTTTCTGGTTTGGGGAAAGAGCAAATAAGCTTGCTTTATTGTTGTTTGCTTTGGTTTTGACTACAGAACTCTACTACTGTTATGTTCCTTAATCCCATATGTTGAAAGTACATTGTCCTTTTATGTGAACTCCTGAAGGCAAACATCATCTTATATAACAGAGACTAAAACTAAAAACACTGTGCTTGAATTTTAGGGTTTCTTGTCTTTGTAACTGAACTTGCTTGATAATTAACTGAAATGTCTACACACAGTAGTACTGTGAAACTCTTCAATGAGATTTTCTGTTACCTGCTGGCAATATTGTTTAGCAAAACTTTCTCTTTCCCCTTCTTCTGACATATACATGTAAGACATTTTTAAATCTTGCTATTGTATATCTAGAGACTAATTTTTTTCTTATACTCTTGTATTAAATTCTACCACAAAAGCTCTTCTTCATGAACTTGACGTGTTGTTTATTGTTCAAACAAGAACATTTCTGCTCAAGTAATGAGTGTTTCTAGCAACTGCAAGCCCAGGTTTGACAGCAGTAAATTTGTGTTGTGGATGCCTTACATGAGGGAAAACAGACTTTTTTTTGGCCTAAGAATACTTACAGTTTGGGCAACCTGTACTACAGATGTCTTCCAACAGAAGGCAACTAGTTATGCCTTCTTAGTTCTTCTTACTTACGGTCCCCTTGTTGCTTTTGAATGGCAGTCCATGTTTAGGGAAGGAAAGTCGGAATACTGCAGTAAATGAATGTCAGTGTGATTGTGCAGACAGAACAGCAGACCCCAATAAAGATACACTATGACTGACTGTCCTGAGTTCTTTGAAGAAGCACCAGATATCCTTGTAGCACAGCGGGATCTTGGTCTATCTGAGACTCCAGGGCTTTCTAAGTAAAGGAGGGCTAGAAAGAAGAAAAGAGATAGTAAAAATTCTCTTGTTAGTTATTGTAGGTACCATTTTAATTTATTCTACAGAAGAATGTAATTAGGACTACAGGTGTACCTGGAGAAGGGAGCAGTTTTGCTTGGAGAGCATCACCAGATAATATTTGAAAATATTATTGTGACTAGAAGTTTTAATGCCAGGGCAAGAGCGCTTATACTTGCAGCTGAAAGATGTTAAAACCACTGGATGTCTCCATTTTTGGGAAGTATCTTTAGTAATCAGCGCCATAGTTTTTCCCAGCTACTTGTGATTTGTGCCCTAGCATACTGTAGCATACGCCATGAAGATCTCTAAGAGCAAGGAAGACCTTAAAATGACATGGATATGGACCAAGAGGTATGGGATCACACATACGAGGTAAAGGGTGAGAATACAACATGACAGCAGCTAATACTTTTGATTTTAACTTTGTACAGGCACCTGTTACCAGCTGAAGCAAACATTTTCAGTTGGAGCTGCTTAGAATCCTATTTTTAATACACAATTGTGGAGAAGGTTGGAAGAATTCTGTTAAACAGAAACAAAGAAAAGATGCTGTTGAGCAGTAGGGTGCACATCCTTGAATGTAATGCTTGGCCAGAGTGCCTCTATCAGGTGTTGGACAACTACAGCTAGATTGAAGAGTCACTGTAAATGACCAAGTTGATGGGTTGGTAGCCAAGGAAATAGAGCTGTTTGCAGAAGGGAAAATGTGTCTTAATTTGTTTATGTCTGCGCTAACAGAATGTGAGGCTGAAGTCAAAACAGTGTGTTTGGACCGAAGCTGCCATCTTCACAGGTACGGCAGCTGTTTCTGGGTGCTGTGAAGGGTCTGAGGTTCTGAAGCTGTGATGTTCTGTTCAGCTTCACTGCTGACTGGATAGCTGAACCTGAAACATCACTGGTTATAGATGGATTTCTTACAAAGTCTTATTTCGATGATTAAGCAAAGCTGTGGCAATATCAATGGAAATGCTTCAAAGCTTTTAATTGAAAAGGATGCTTTCTATGTGGATTATTTTATACAACCCAACTGAAAATCACAGGTAAGGTGGATTTTTTAGTTGTCTTTAGAATTTCTGATTAGGTAGCTTTGTGAGAGGGAAGGTGTCCTTGTTAAATGACAATGAATTTGCAAGTAATGGGTTACTACACTTTTAAAAAATACTTCATTTTGTTTTGTCTTCCTTGTAAGAACTATGTGACATGGTAACTAACGTGGAAACTATGTCTCAAGAATCTGTCACCATGTATTGTACATAAAGTTGCATTATTTTTCATCAGCTGTTCATGCTTGTTAACACAAGCACTAAACACCTTAACATTTTTGGTGTGTATATGTCTTCAAGGAGCAGATTTGGAAGACATAAATAGTTTTGTTTAAGTGAAAGAGGAGTAGATGAACACTTTCTTCCACCCTCCCTCCGTCACCCTGGAAAGACCACTAAAACTGTTAATGGAGTTAGTTACTTCTAAATTATTCAAGACACTTAAGAGAATAAAATTAATGGGAGGGGGAAGGAGAGAGGATGAGGTAGAGAAAAAGGACTTCTGCTTTTCTTGATCTGGAGAATGACCACTTGTCTGAGGACAGACAGAAGGATATTTCTGCTCTTTCCCTGTTAAATGCACAAAGGAGTAATCTTCTACAGGCAAATTATCAGTTGAGGAATGACTTCAGTTGCTTCCCAGTGGAAGATGTTGCATGAATTTGGTATTCGTCATCAGTGTCTTACAATAGGAAGTGCTGCTTCTGCCCCCACCTTTCATATTTTATGTTTTCTGTTTTGGCTTCGGAGTTCTACAAATATTGTACCATTTTGGAACGTGTGGGTACAAGCCAGAAACTGAAAGCTTAACTCCGACAGTCTGATAACTTGTGATCCCCATTCATGTAATCAGTACAATGATGAAAATGCAGTCCTGTGCAGGACAGGCATTGTTCCACATTTATTAATATAGCAATGAAAGAAAATCTCTTAGCACCGGGAAAGGGAGAAACAAATGTATCTGAAAAGGACACTAAAACTATTAGAAAATTTTAACTATGTCTATTGGTAATCGTTATTTCAGAGTGACTGTGCATGTATAACTTAGGGCTTGGAAATAACAAGGGCTGTGTCATCTCCAACAGAAACAGATACAGCTCCAACTCTTTGGGATTCTTTTTGGCACTGGAGTTGGATGTAAGTTGCTAATTCCTCTGTGAACTTCTCAAACTTTGAGAACAGTCTTGTGCCAATAACATAATACAGCCAATGTGATTATACACAAATGCAAGTGACATTTACTAGTTACTGGTTTGTGATTGTGTGATGAGTATATTTTTAGTAGTTGTTTGGTTGATATCAGCTGCTGCACGAAAAGAACAACTGTCTTCTGCTTCAACAAATGATCCGCGTGGAGTTTTCTAAAGCATTAGTTTCCATGAGTGCATGGGCATTCCCAAACAATGCTTACAACAGGAGTTTAGGGGTAGGGTGGGAAGCTAATTCTTGGGTTCCTCCTTAGTCCTTTGAATACTCCTCAGAGCAACCAGTAAAATGGATGGAGAGGCTGAAGCAAACTTATTCAGAGTGGAAGACTATTTCTGAAGAATACATTCTAGTCTTGTCTTATATGGAATGTAAGATGGCGTTGTTTTGTTATTCATATTAATAGTGACCCAACTCTCTCTCAGTAAAAAGTGGGCGGCAAGAGGTGGGGGAGGTTGGGGTGAGGGAGGGGAACTTCAAGATCAATGTAGCTGAACTCCTCCACAAAGAACCCACAACTTGGTGATGGAGCATTCCCTTGTTCCTTCAATTGGAGAGAATAAACTGAAATACCTAAAATTCAAAGCCTTAATCTTGGATTTCATTGGATTGGCATGATTCTTCGTAGTATACCACCAACATATGTCCCACGTATGAATTAAGTATCATATTCCCTTAGTTATTTAGTGGCAAAAAATGGAGATAGATCATCATATGGAATATTCAAAAGTATTTACATAGCTATCTCACAGATTTAATCTTATGATTTGTTGACATTTTTATGCAGCTAATATAGGGGGTTCTGCTTTTGTTGTTGCCATGCTCAGAGAATGTCAAATCCATGGGGCATCACCTTTTTATAGTTCCAAGTCTCTATCTGGATTTTTTTTAATCTGAATTTCATATTGAACTTAAATGTTGAAAAAATGTGCAATTGTTATGATGTTTTAACATCTTTGTGTGAAGGATCCCCAGATGTTTAACAGTATATAATTAGGTCGATCTAATCACTTTATTCATTAATGAAATACTATCACTTAAGGTATACAGTGGCTTTGATTAGAGACATTCCCTTATTATGTGGACTAGAACCGCACCTGAGGATGTCTATACCGTATAAGTGAAGCTGGTCGTGTTTTAGTAGTCATGGCTCTTCTACAACTGCCTTCGGTCATTTTAAAGATGTAAATTCAAGCCTGCTCTGATTTACGAATGAGAACATTGTGTGCTTCTGACACTATGTGAGCGTGAGTGCTGCTCTGTAACTTGCGTAAGGAAGTCAACATTATTAATATGAAAGAAATTAATTAACCATTGAAGCAACTTGCCACAGAAACAGGTTTAGTCATTATTTACATTCCATATGTGAATTGAGACTTAACTTGATCACAAATTATAGGCTTGATGCAGAGATTACTGCATGAGGTTATATAGTATTACCACTGTATAGGGTCAGGTGGTCACAGTGGTAACTTATTTTCATGTAGGTGTCAGATGCCTGAATTCCTACAGGTAACAAGGAAAAAAAAGAGTGTACTCCATCAATATACATACCAGAAAATTTTGTTAATTTTGAAGTAAGCGAATACAGAAGCAGGGAGGGGAAAACACAGAACATAGCGATGTATTCTAAATAGTGTGGTTTAACTAAAAAGACAAAGCATCAGGTTATGCGAGTACTTTAAAGAAGTCTGCCAGCTGACAATTTTTTGTTCAAGTAGGGACTGGAATGATTTGAAATACTGAAACTGAAGTTTGTGGACAGTTGTTTTGTACTTATCACTCAGGTGTAGACTGTAGCACTAAAGTGTTGTAGAACAGTCTTTTGTAAGTGTCAAAAGAAAGCTGGGTGTGGAGAATATACTTACTTAGAATACCATATGGCTGGAGAGCTGATGGTTCCACCTCTACAGAACTGACTGTCATGCCTAGTGACTCAACAGCTCTCTTAGTTCTCCTTTTGTGTCCTGTTTTTTATAAATAAGCAGATTTTAATGCGGCAGGGTTTTCTAGTACTCTTTGACTTACTGCGTTACAGATGGGTAAAAACAAAATACCAGCTAAAAATAATGCAGCACCTCCTCCTGTACTATGCAGAGGGTAATGACACTCGTTTAAAGTCTTTCTTCTGAGTACTAAGCAGGCCTGACCTTGCTTAGCCTGTGATATTATGGTGTTGGGTTGACGGTTGGACTTCATGATCTTAGACATCTTTTCGAACCTATGATTTTATGACTCTATGATTTGATATAATCACAGCCAGGGCAACAAGAGCACACTAAAGTACAGTACATACAAGAAGTTTTCACAAGTGACAGAATAATTAAAAGAATAGGAATGTTAAAGAATGGGCTTGCATATGTGACAGTGAACATCCAGAGGAGTAAAGGAGTTGAAGCATCAGCTCAGGGTAAGGGGAGAATTAAGTCCACAGAGCCTGCAGCTGCAACAGCTGTTAAAGAATAAATCTGGCCAACAGTGGCTATTTGCAAGTACTTGTGTACTAGTTCTGGTGTACATGAACCACTAGTGTACTTACTAATGGTTAACATATTTCTAGTTGAAAAAATAATTAATAAACTATTGTTGGATTCAGAATTTCACAATTTCCCCCCAGCTATATGTTTGTGTCTGCCTGTTTGTTTACTTTTTTCCCCTATGTGATCCTGAGTGAGAATTAAGATGTGAGGCTACAGTCACTCTTAATCTGAAGTGATAAAGCAAGGACAGATGAATTTATTTCACAGTTGCTTAAGGCTTTATATAGCTCTGATTTATCAAAAATACAGTGAAAATAATCTTTAAATAGTTAAGCTGATTGCAATTTTCTAAATGAAACACTTGAACTAAACAGGGAAATGGGAAGGAATGTGGAGAGAGCTGCAATTGGTCACCTTGGTTAAACAGCATGATTGATCCTATCAGCAGATGCTATTCCATTTCTTCAAATGCTCAAAGTGCGTTAAACACTTGAGTGTGGCCACACCAGTGTGGACCACATGGGAGGACACCTGCAGCTACAAAATGCTTGTACCAAGTAAGTCCCTATGCTATGCACGCTAAGTTGCTGCAATCCTAAACTCCAGCACCTAAGTGATACAAAGAGGCGAAGCAAAGGCTGAAGAACTGGATTGCAGATAACTTTCTTCTTAAATTGTAGAGGACTGGGAGAGAGATGGGAAGGCAGGTAGCTGCAGAGTTAGGTGCCTCACTTTCAAGGATTAGCATACTGTTAACCCTTATTAAAAGCTGCGGTACTGCTAGGGTTAATTCTTGAAAGGTCAGAAGGTCTGTTGGGAGACAGCCACCAGGCAGTCGAGCTGCTGGTGGCCCCAGCTCTTAGAGTAGGCATGTTCTAACCATCTCCAGAGCGCTGAGGCCAGAAAGCTCTGACAGAGACACTGTTCACCTGAGTCTTCCTTTACCAAGATGACAGAGGGGTGGGAAGAGGAGAGCATTACAGTTTGTGTAGCTGCTGGTAACTGTGTATGGTAACTCTCTTACACGTAGATGTGTAAGAGAGCTCTACCAGAAACTATCATGAGACACAGGCATGCGCTGTATGCACGGAGTTCACCTGGGGCTGGCCCATCAGGACAAGGGACCCTGAGAGAGGGAGGTTTTGGGGAAGTGGGCTTCTGGGTTCTACCTGGAAATGGTGGGTTTAATTTTTTTTTTTATTCAGACTGTGTCTGCTATTAACGCTTTTTTAAAAAATGAGTATTTTCAAAATGAAAAAAAAAATATTCTAGGCTGTCAGGTGTGTTTGGAAGTTCAGTAGACGTAAAAGGCATATTCTTTGGTGCCCACTGAAGATAAAAGGCTGAAAAGAGAGGTAAGGAAGGCACTGTTAGAATGTATTGTCAGGAAAAGGAAGGGAGTCTTTTCTTGTGTAACTGTTGCATTAATTTAAAAAACATAATTTGGTAGTGATGTGAAATGTAAGTTGCCTGATCATCAGTGGGGAAAACAACATAGCAGAAATCAAAACTGCAACCCAGCAGGAACAATTTTCTCTCAGAAAGTGGGGGGAAGCAGTTACAAGAAGCAGTTATTTTAGATTGAATTCTGACTCTTTAGATTGATAATTTAAAGGTGGAAGGCAATTTGGGCAAGAGAGAGAATAAAACAAGAGTTATAAGACCTTTAGAAAACATGTCAAGAAAGATGAAAGGAATGAGGTTGGTTTAGCGTAAAAAAAAAAAAAAAAGACTGATTAGAATGACATAACCATGTTTCAACACAAAAAAAGTGGCTACACCAAGGCAAGTGATTAATCATTGTATCTTCAAGCAACAGTCTGTTCCACTGTTCCAGCTTTACAGCCTAATGGAAGAATGGCTGTACTGGGTCAAACTGAAGGTTCATTTAGCCTGTTACCTGGCTTTTGACAATGATCAACAATTCATGCCTAGGGAAAAACATAAGATTAGAAAACACACAAAGTAACACTTACCCCAGGTATGCTCAACCTTCAACAATTTTTAGCTCTGAGAATGCCTAAGTGAAGGTGATTTATATGTATTTAATAGTCTCAGTCGTCTTGTTCAAGAACTCAGCTTCTCATTCTTTCAACTCCTGTAAACTTTGAGCAGTGACAGTACTGTGTGACAAGGAGCTCCTTGACTTAATGACACACTATCTAAAGAACAATCTTTTTGTTTGTTGTGAACTTCCACTTGCTAGCTTAATTTTATCCTCTCATTTTTCTCAAAGAGACATTAACTCATCAATCCCCATTCATGGTCCCTGTGCCACTCATGTCTTTACATAATGTAAGGGGTTGTACCGTAGGCATTTGAGAATTGTATACTTTTGCCATTTTGTTAGATGTCATCGAGGTTTGTCAAAACAAAGATGTAGGTCTAAGCATGCCTTACGATTCACTTCTCTCAATATCTTGGGAAGAGAGTATTTTCTCTTAGCCACATTTAGTTTTCAAATCTGTCTCCTTTTGCAGCTATTTGCCGTAGTAAGTCACCTGCAGGATACACCGATCTTCTGTACAAGATCAAGACTTTGAGAGAATTTTGTGTGACACTTCTAAAGTATTAAATATCCTGCCGAATAGAACATTGCTAAGTCCTATTTATTCACAGATGTGATTATCTGATTCACAGATGATCTTTTCAGTTCTCTGACCAGTGAACAAAAGAGTTTAAAGACTTGAGGATGTGATGCATTTCTGTTGAAATCCACTACCAACTTACTATGTTTGCTTAGAATAGCTCATCTAATCTTTCTAATTCATTGATTAGCAATTTCCCAGGAAGTTATCAAGGCATAAATATATAAGATTTTCAACAGTGAGATGAGAAATGAAGAGGCTTAACAACAAAAAAAACCCTTGCCGAGCAAACATTCATGCTACCTCCCATCTGAGCACCAAGAGCTGCTGCTCCCAAAAGGATGGCAAGTCAGAACGGCGCATGGTAACACAGTGACCATGCTGGGCAGGACCCTGTCCTGCCATCACTGACTGAGGGAGCACGGCAGGCCTGGAGACAGCAGCCATGGTCAGCCAAGAGTTCAGATTACCAGACAAATCCATAGTGAGGAGGAGCAGTCTGTGGCTCTGGGTGCAGACCAGCAGGTCCATGGCCAGACACAGGCATGGATGCAGCAGGAACTGTAGCTCAAGTGGGGACAAAGCACTAGAGCCTCAGATCAAGAGCAGCTCCCTGGGAAGGGGACAGCCCTGACTACAGCCTTCCCTGCCTTGAGCTGTCTGAAGAGCTCTTCCCCAGGTCACCAGCTTCAATGGTCTGGCCTTGAGCTCAGGGAGCCAAGCCCAGAAGACAAGGGAGGATGTGGTTAGGGCCTCGATACCTGGCTCTGATGGTGAGTATGCCCCTGAGCGGAAGGAGCTACAGCAATGTAATACTTGAGATATGCTAGAGTTCACCCCTGGAAAAACATTTTGCTAGTGAATGCACACCCAGCCTAGCAGGAAAATCAGGGAACTGTGAGCAAGTTATTAACACTGCTGTGGTTTTCTCATCCCCTTCAGTCCCCATCCACCAGACTGAATGCAGTAGGCAATATGGCCATAATTTGTACTCCCTCCCCTTTTTAAAAATCTTTTTACTATAGTTAGTCAGTATGCTGAAGGTTACTCTAAAGCATCAGTTGAATGAAGACCATGTGTATGCATGATGAGCACTTTTGTCTACAAACACAGGTAGCTGCCCCGAAATCTAGAACAGGGACAATGTATTGCCTTTAGTTCAAACACTCTTTCTAGTCTGGCTTGCAATCAAACACAGTGTTTTCTCCTGAACTATTTCTGCCAATTCATTATTAACTTACTTCGTATTGCAATGTTAAAGTGAAACACGTTTCTTTAACTCTCTTTAAATGAACTACCTTTGTGGCAGTATTTTTAGATGGGTCTTCTGATGCCTTTTTAATGGTACACTAAAACTTAATGAATGCTGAGTAACAGCAGAATCCGTACAGAAGCACATATGGTATCTACATTAATACTGAATGAGTGCGTAATGATCAGTAGAATTTCTGTGATTTCCACATGAATCAACAGTGATGAGCCACTTAGTGTTACACTCAATTACATCATGTTTAATTTATGTAGCATTGTTTGGACATTATGTTTAAAATGTCTTTAGTAAATCATTGAGACTCTAATTGAGCCTCTATTTCAGTGATAAATTGCACTGTAAACATTAAATTCAGTTTTTTACACAACAATTAATTTATGTTGAATCCTGCTTGCAAAGGGTCAACAATTTGATATATTCTCACTGTTACTCCCTGGAAAATGGAATCCTAGTATGAAAACAAATTCTGGTACCTGTTAAATTATTTCTGTTCCCTTAGTTATGCAGCAGCTGGACACTGGAAATGCATTAATTCCCTGAACTCTGGAAGCAATGGCAATACCTGAACTGCTCTATATGACTGCTGCCAAGCAGTTCAGGAGACCATTTCAGGTCAGAGTACCCTGTCCACATCTGTGTAGCAGACGCAGAAGAGTTCTCCACAGTGCCTGCCTCACTGTGGTGTCACACCACCTCTCGTGTTTGGGAGGCCCTTCTAGCACATCCATGACTCACTTGCAGTGCATGTATAGCACAGCAAAGTGGACCAAGAGCTTCTGAAGACTGACCATGCCACCAGTCTGTCAGAGGTAGCTGCCGAGGTGGTGAGGGAACCTCCACCAAATACAGATACTGTCTTTCAGCTGTTCTCCCATCCTGTGCAGCACAAGGAAGCAAACACTCCAACGGTGTTGGTTACCTAACAGCCCGTGCAGAGGAATATAATCTTGCCTCACTTCCAAAGCAAGTGTGAGGACCCAGTACCTCGCTTCATCTCTCCTGTTCTACCTTGTAATACAGTGAACGCAGGCAGCTGGTTGCATAAGCCCTGGGGTGAAGGTTCTGTAAAAGGCTGCCAGTGGCAAGAGGCCTGTCTGTAGCTGTAGCCCTCCACTGAAGTCTTCCACAGTAACTGCTGCAGCAACAGAACTTGGAGTGAAACAGAGCAGAGGCTTATCACGGGAGAGACTCCATCTTTCCAGACTGGCTTCACATGAAGACTAGGGATATGCACGTATCTAATCACAGTGAAAAATAATACAAGTAAATACACTTCATAAGGGAAAACTGGAAATAAAATATGCATACTTCAAACTTCCCTAGGAACAGTAAACTTCTGCTTGGCTTTCACTTTTTCCTGTCAGATACTTCTAGCAGATAAGCTCCTGACACGCCGTTTCAGTGGGTGTCTGCTTGAGCTGGCTTTCGAGATGTTCCAAGGCAGGTTTGTAAAGATTCATTCACAGAAGACTGGGGTTTTCTATTTTACCTAATCAGCACAGTTACCTGAAGAGCTATCTGAACTTGTCTGATTTTTGGCAGAGAAGATACCCTCTTCCACTACTCCAGAAGGGATCTTGCACTCTATTCTCTCAAACTGGTCCTTCTCCCTGGTAGTTCAGGCCAGCAAGGTCTTATCAAGAGTCTATTGTCTTTCACATTCTTCCTCAAATAGCTGTTCAAAATACAGTAAACTTGAGAGGTCTTGGCTTAGGGGAGCTTTTAGTTCTGAGAAGTTGTCTAGTCCAGCTGTCTCAACAAGAAGGGCTAGGGGGAAAGAGAACCAGGTTTGGAGACAAAATTCTACCAGCTATTTACAAAAAAATCTGTCACTATGTTTTTAGCTTCTGCAAATTTCTTGTGTTAGCTTCTAGCACTAGGCACTGCATCCAGTTGCTTTAGTTTATAGAGGATTTACCATCTGTGAGTATACAAAGCTATCATTTTAATTTGCTGTTCTTTTTTATCCACAATGAGATTAACTGATAACTGGCAAGGCATCTAACAAACAGCTGACCAACAACTTTGTTAGAAGATCTATAGACAAAGAACTTTATAATGATAACAATCATAACAGTAGCTGCTCTCATTTCTCTGGATTGCTGAAAAATGCAAATTCAGACCTTTAATAATTACAGCTTAGGCTTTCATTTCTGACAGCAAAGTAAGAGCAAAAAAAAGCCTTTCCATCGTAAGAAGCTGTAAAAGAGGCTATCAGCTTTTTTTTTAAATTATAAATCACTTCATTCTTGTTAGAAGAATTTAATAAATGAGGTGTAAGAGAGAAAAGATACTTATGGAGAATCTTTTTATTTTGCTTTAAAAAGTCTTTTTTTGGTTTATGGTAATCATTTTAATGATTCTGTTCCCATGATTCAGGAATTCTATGCTGTGTTAATTTAATTCAGCTTTAATTTGAATTGAATAAAATATTGGTTAGACTGCTGGCTATGATGATAGAATACACGTACTGCTTAAACAGAAAATATTTGAAATATATAAAATAATCTGAAATACACTTCTCTTCAATGTACGCCTAATAGATTTTAGTGATGTAATTATTTCTAATTTGTTATGTAGCTATATATTTTTAGAGCTTGCCGTGTAAGAACGTTTTTTAAAATTAGATGTAATGAGGTTATAATACCACTATAGCCTTTGGAATAACACCAATATAAGAAACAGTACAAGAAAATAATCAAATATATGCCTTGAGCTACATTTGAGATGACTGTACAAACAGACTTCACGGCAAATTAGATTTCCTTGACTAGTGTTGTGGTTATAGTGATATAATTCATGTTTCATAACTCTGAAGAAATAATGAAGACATTGTAACCAGAAATGTGTCAATTTGAATAAAATTATTATGAATTGCTTTGGTTCTAAAAGCTCCCAATATGTTATAATAGAAGCCTACGTTCTTGCTTGAGAGCCAGCCAAACTATCTGTAGAAAATGGAATGGGTTTTTAACATCTTTACAAATCCCTTAATGGTAGATTTTTCCCTTCAGATAAACAAAAGGAGAACTGTTCTGAAGGGACTGTGCTAATAAAAGAGATTGGAATATACCTTGCTTTTCAAGCCACTTTGAAAGTAGAATGTTTGGAAGCCTCATACCTAGATGGTGGGCTCTTACTTCCCACAGAAACTCAAAACATTGTTAAAACTGTACATCCATTTTCACCTGAATCCAAGTTGCAGTGAAGCGGAACTTAGCCCATGCAACAATTAAGTCTCTTCACTCATTGCTGAACTACAATTACATTTGTACTGAATGCAATATTCAATGGGCGGCCTCCAGCTACGGTGCAAAGTAACTTCTCCAACTAAAACCATGCAGGCTGGCGGAATGTAAATTGGAATTTAGGTAAGACACCATCTAACACTTGCACAAAGTACCATTTATCAGTTAGGAAGTTTCGTTTATCACCTTCAGTGATAACATTTGGGCTTTAATATGATTTCTTTGTCAGAGGCTTGATATTGGCTCTGATGCCATGTCTTGACAACATGCTAAAATGGGCTTGAGGCTTTGAAGAGTTGCCACAGGAAGGAGAATCCTCAAACTCCCTTTGTTAGTTCAAATTTGTTAAGAGATTTTCAATGGGTTGAATTTTTACCAGTAGGCTTTTGCCAGATCAGCTATCATCTGTCCTCCTACAGCCTGCATAAAGTCAGTAGAGAAGCATAAAGCTGCTACATATTCTTTACATATGTGCTGTGGCTAATTTGACAGAAATGTGACTGTGTGCTTATTCCTCCTGTGGAATGGGTATGTCGAGTGATCTAGTAGCACAGAAATCCAGTCATGAGAAAGAATAACAACTTTTGTGTCTAGTGTGGATTTATAAAAGCCTGGACTTTATGAAAAGGGAATGTATTAGTCCAGTAGTTCTTGGATGATAGGTGCATTGCTATTGTTTTATAAAATAAGTTCAAATAATGTAAAAAAAAAAAAGTATTGCTTTCTCATACTTTGAATTCTCAGACAAGTACAAGCTAAATTTGTGGAACTGACAGAGAACACTGAAGGTTGAATTTAAAAGGGTTGAGTGGCTACAACAATTTTCCTAATTTTAGATGTAATCTCAGTTTATACTCCTGCTTCCCAAATGCTTCAGATAAATCAGATGTTACATTTCTTTAAAGTCAGGTGCAAATTATTCACGAACTTGTTCAGTAGCCAGCATTTTTCTCATTTCCCCTCCCACCCCAAGGGAAAATTTTGTAAGACTTTTTGACTTTTAAGTAGAATTTACAGGGCCACTGTGTGCAACACAATTGCCTGGAATTATCTTGTATGTTACTGTTCATGTATTGTGTAACGTCTCCTTCATAAACGCACAAAAGTGAACTAGAAGGTTGCTTACATTCAGTGTTATGAAATTGTTATATTTGTCAGGGTAAAATTAGGACTATTAGAAGAAAGTAACTTTTTAAATGCAGTAGCTACTAAACAACTCCAGAGCACAGCTTCAGTAAACATGAAATCAAAGGAAAAGGTGCTTTTTTATTCCAGCTCAAAGGAAAATCACCTTTTGGACCAGACTTAAAGCTGACTTCTTGTCAGGAGTACTGAAGTATTTATTAATACATTTTACCTTTTTTATTTTTAGAAATAAGAAACCTTCATTATAGTTACAAAGAAGGACAGCCTGATTGTTAGAGTACTAATTTTGGACTCAAGAGTTTGCATTCCTTACTCAGCCACAAATTCCATTAGATCTTGAGAAAATCACTTAGCAAATTAATTGCATTGTCTAATTTTCAACAGCTGAGATGCTTAATCAGAAGACAGCTCTCCCTAGGTTTCCCATGTAGTCAGAGGAAACAGAAAGTTATTCTGGGATGGCTGTCAGTGCTAACACCCCTATGTGTTTCTCAGTTGACCTCTGGAGTCTTCTGTTTTTCTCCATGGAAGTTTTATGCCTCCATGTTAAATGGCCACCCTAACTTGGTATAGTGTCGAAAGTCAGGTACTCTGAATACCCACTTGGTGTTAATTTTTAAACATGTGCAGGCACACAAAGATGCAAACATTTACTCATCTGTATGAAGGGAATAAATACATTAAAATGTTAGGTGCACTGATGTTGTGATAATTAGGTTCATAATAAACACTGAGATTGTCATTGTTAGATAGGGTTCCTGAATTACAGACATTTGCATTAATAACCTTTAATATTTAATATGATAACTTCCAAATATTCAGCACAATGCTTTTAAAACATGAATGGTAGGTTGGTTTTTCAAAGCCTTACTGAATACCTCATTCCCTGAATACAGATTTCTTGGAAAAAGTCTTGAGACAGAGCATACGCCCCTTCTCTCTGTAAACCCTGTGGGACTAATTCATTCTGAAGAGTACTAAATGTCCTACCAGGTGATGTATTAAAATGGTGGCAGATATGTTACCATACAGTGGCACTACCTTAGGAATTCCAGATACGCATTTCTGTCATTTGGGGAGGAACGTAATGACTCCATCGTTAAGGTTAAGCAGAGCTTTCCATTTCAGAGCCCATTTTCAAGGCATTCTAAATTGCACATGCATAGGTAGATTGATTTAGAAACTGCTTGGCTCAATCAGGGCTGGTGCAAATTTAGGGGTGCATATCTGGGCTAACTTATTCTAGTGATTTTGGAAGAGAAAAATTCTTCTTCGTCTCACATGTATGCAGGTATGCATACAATGACATTTTAAATTTCTTACTATTCCCAGGATTAGAGAAAAATATCCTTAGATCTAATGAAAACTTCCAAAACCCAATTTCATAATGCAATGTGTCTGACGTTACTAGACTAATTTTGTTTCCTAAGTCATGGATAGTCTGTTATGAGCTGCATGTTACAGAAGCAGAAAAGAAACAATATGAGTGAAATTCAGGCACCTAAATACAAGTGTCTGGTGCCATGTTTAATGTCCAAGGATATCTGAAACATCCACACTGGGCTGTCACATGTGACACAGAATGAACATGAAACCCACGCCTTCTTGAAGGCATGGTAGAACAGGTATCTAAATTGGTATTAGATGCCTGCATTTAGGCAAACAAATCTCTGTACGTCAATTTTTCAAAATACAGAATTCATTTTGTCTTTAAATTTCATGTACCAGCCTTGTACTCTGATAACAAAAGTGAAATGCTGCCTGCCTTGAGTCGGATCAGGTATGTTGTTTCTTTTTACCCAAAATAACTCTACATCTCCCTTCCTTTTTGCATATATATGGAGACTCTTAGTGTGCTTTGGTACTATTGCTTCAGCGTCCTTGGCAGCAGCTCAGCAACAGCTGAGACTTACGAGTGCTGTGGCTGTTTGTGAAAAGTCATTTTAGCTCTACATTTCTTGTTGGTGTGGGGCTTTTTTTGTTAGTGTTTGTATTTTGTTTCCCACTCTACAAAATGACTAGTGTTAAAGGATCCTGAATCTGATTTCCCAACAACTCACATTACAGAAACGGAACTTCTGTGTGCTGGATAAGCACAAGGAGTACGAGATAGCATAGTCACCTGCACCCTTCCCTCCATAATAATTGCATGTTTGTGTGCAGTATTCTGAAGGTATATAAGGTCAGAAATTATTTTCTTTGCATAAGGTGGAGTTCCAGAAAAAAGGCTGTGAAAAGTATCAGCAGTACTCTGATGCTGTGAAACACTGTCTGTTTAATTTACCTAAATATTTTATCACTTACCTGATGTTTAAAGTCGTCCACTCTTCACAGCAGTTATTTCAGAGGAACTAAAAAAAACATTAATTATCACAAATATTTACAAAGGATTAATAAGAACAGAGAAATGCATTAAAAGAAAAATGTTTCTTCCACTACAATACTATCATTACAAATGTTTGGCACTGCTAAATCAGTTCCCTGAGACTCGTCAACTCACTTCCACAAATAACTGCCGCAGTGTATTATGTGGCTCATTCATCCATAACTAGCCGGAAGATTACATCTAGTCCAGTAGATTTAGACCCATCAAATGAAGACCTAGCCACTGTAATCCATATATACGTAATATTCAGCCTGGCCTATTGCAGTTCTCTCTAGGAAGGAACTTTATGCCTTATAGAAGTTCAAGGTTGGCAGTGCAGATCGCATCACCTAACACACAGTTTATTATAGATGCTGCTGAATGACTGATTTCATGCAGCCTTAGTGTGAGGGAGCAGAAGCCAGGATGTCACACTGTCTGACCTGTGTCTCATGGGCCCTACATGCCGCCCAGTCATCAACGCTATGCTGAACCTAATTATTTGGTTTTAGCTACAACGACCTTTCAGAAATCATAAGCTCTCGATTTGATTGATTTGAAGGGTATCATTCTCAAAACCCTGTACAAAATTTAATTTTCTTCTTGTGTTACAGTTCAAGGCAAAATTCCAGCAGGGGGGTGTTCTGGGCTGAGGACAAAGCTGTCACAGGCAATCACAGAACTTGCTATTGAAATAGCAAAGACTGTTGTCAAAGCTAGCAATAAAATACATCCCTCTACTCAAGTTTCTCACCAAAGTACACCGAAGTATTCATGCTTTTCAATAGGTAAAAAATCCCAAGCCCAACCCAAACAACAACAAAACACACTGTGCAAATCTGCTTCTTGATTGGAAGTGCAGAAAAGGACAATTAAGGCAGGGGAAGCACCAGAGTATTACCGTGCTGTGGTTTGTGTAAGTGCACATAGAGGGAGTTTCAGATTAGGTTGAAAAGCAGCTTTTGGAAATGACTGGAACTGGCGGTACTGATTTGATCCCTTGGAACATTGCCTTATCTGCAATAAAAGATACTCATTTTAACAGCAATTCTAAACTTAACATTCAATGTGAGCTATAATAATAGCAAGAGTCCTCACAAAACATTCAGCCACAGATAGTTTTCCGAGAGTTATGCACTACTGCCAAGAAGTCAGCTAGTGATATCTCTACTTGTGCTCCCTGGATAAATTTGGCTCTCATGAAGAACTGCCCAAACAGATGGGCCAATTTTCAAAGTTAAAAATGGGCTTTTGAAGTGCTCAAGAAGGAGCAAGAATGCACAGCTTGGTGTATCAGGACCATAATATGTGTTCAACATATTCTAAATGTATTAAGATAATAAATACACAAAAATTACAAATTCAGGCTTGTATCTTGGGGCATGCCCTCTTTTCTGGACAAATCACTTTTTTTTTTTTCATTAAGGTCGTCTTCTATCATTATATTCGATGCAATTTATTTTGAGGTGCTTGTAGAGCCAACATTGTATTGGGAGACAAGACATAGGCCTGGTTACAAACTTGCACTGCAAAAGCTAGCTGCTTCTGTGGCTTCAGTCTAGTGCTTCAGCAGAGAGAATGCTTTTATCTGCTACCACAGCTATGACAGAAGATGGTGTAAAGGTATGATATTAGTCCTCTTGGTGTAACCACCTTTAAGAAATAATAGTGAAGCTTTTTACGGTGAAGCCATTATACATATAAAACCACAATGAAAATATCTTGATAAAAGCAAGGTGGGATGTGTGGAAGGGTGAAATAAAAAAATCCAACAAAAACCCTCTACAGTTTTCAGAGATAATCACAGATAGCTCATATTTTTTAAGCCTTCACTTTGTCAGTAGTAACTGTGAAAGTTTACCTAATTAAAAGCATAATTTTGTCATATTAATCAAGTGCTGTGGTTCTAAACAGCGCACAGGCTTTTGAGAACTGGAGAGCTTGATTTTCTGGAGGAGAGGCGCATACTGAATAGCTTGAATCAGTTGAGGGTTTTCTCAATATATATTTTTGGTTTTACTTGATAAACACCTGGAGCTGATTAGGGCTAACAAAGACTAAATTAAAAGAGAAAACAAGACTACTGAGTTGAGGATTGAAGAATGGCCAGAAATTTAGATTTAGGGAAATGTAAGTCTTAGAAGAAGGACCACTGTGCTGCAGAAGCACAGCAAGTATCAAAAACCAGACTAGGCAGCTTAGGTGTATTTATGATAAAAAGGAAGCCAAGTCACACAGATCAACAATATTTTGGTGTCAGGACTTAGCAGAAATCTGCCTTTTAATATCGATACTATTAATTGTCCAGAGATTACTGGGTTTGTACCTTTTCAAAGAAAGAGTTAAAAAAGGTTACACTTGAACAGAGAGTAGGTCAAATGCTCTCAGATATCTTTAGCCAAGCTCAGGCAATCTTTTTAATCCTTACAGTTGTTTGCAAGTACTGACAGGAAGTCAGGAGAAGCTTCAGTTTCACATTCTCAACTATGTAAGGTTTCCAGTGCTACACTGGAACAATCAGGTAGGCCGTTCTGTAACTCCATTTTCCAATGACTGTATTTTTCTCATGCAATGTTATTCCCATAGAAAGCACTGAAAGCAACGAGCATCAGTACAGACTATGAGAAGTAGAAAAAAAAAAGTTTTAAAATCAGTTTGTTCCTTAAATTACTACATTCAAGTGAAATTATAATAGCATTAAATTTTTTATTGATCCTTCCTACAAGTGGCATTTTTGCTGTCATGACTCATTAGAATCCTAGCAAAGTTATTTTGAAACACAGAAGGATTAATTTATTTGCTAATATTCCTTCTAATTGTGTTTTTTATTTGCCTGCCATTTTAAAACAATTACATGACTCAGCCAAAGTCACAAAAACATACCATGTATGGCAGGTTGCAGCGATGTAACAAGTTGTATGCACCAAGACTGGGTGAAAAGTCAAAACGTATTTTCTTTTCAGGGCTGAACTTTTAAAATGCTGACTCATATCAGCATACAACTGCCACTTGAAAGTTATCTTTTCCCGACCTCAGTTTTCTACGTAGAACACCTACACCAGCTGTTCACCCTTCTATTCTTTTCAAGACAGTGAGGTTTAACATGCCACATTTATGCCAGTCAATCAATTAGGCAAAAAACCAACAGTCTGACCTGTGCAATTGCATAAAAAGATAGCTGTTCGCAAGCAAAGAGCAAATCCAGTCAATCATCTGACAGTGTAAAATTCCAGGTATGTGTGCCAGTCTCTGTATACAGGAATTGTTAATCGACTGGGACTTGCACCTCTGCTGTCAGCATAGCAGAGAATAAGCTGTTCAGAGGACAAGGAATCCTTCGTTTCATCGCAGGTATACGTCCTGCAAAATCATCTGTGACTCAGCTAAAATGAAAACTGTGAGTATTGTTTCTCTGTCAGAAAAATCCTTCTCCAGAGCTGGAATTTTGGCTTGTGTGTGAGGATTGCATCGGTGGTTTCAAGGAAACAGCAAAGCACACATGTCCCAAAACATTCTGTATTTTCACCAGTCTGACATCTCAATTACTGCCTGAGTATGCCAAGTACAGTCAGGAGGTTTCTATGCACAGCTGTTTTTACCAGGGGCTGGGCTTTAATTATTTGACTTTCCATCGAATTGACTGACACTATTTTACCCACTCTGCCTGGTACTGTGAAACTGTTCTTCGTCCAGGGAGCCGGTGTTTTTCTTTTGCAGTGGGACGAATGCTGATAAGCAGGGCCACGGAACTGCCACACAGGATTTTGTGTCGGCAAAGCTGGGCAGGAGCTGGGTTCCTCAGCGGCCCAGGATGCTGTGGAGGAGCTCATGGCACTGAGGAGAAACCTTCCCGCTGCCCGCTGCCATCGGAGCCGGGGGTGGACGCGAGCGCTGGGCCCAGCTCCCCACGAGCTGTCGGTGCGGCGCGAAGCGAAGGGGCCTGTCCCGGGCCTCCTGCCCCTCCTTCCTTCCCCGAGGCACGGCCATGAATCCCCGACCCCGCAGAGGGATGGGGCAGCTTCGCTAACGACTCGTCAGCAGCTTCGACAAGTGCCAGGCCCGGGCAGGGAAGCGTCTCCCATCCGCTCCGGCGCAGGGGCCGAGGCACACGGCGGGCAGCGCCCGGGGCCCGCTGGGCTGTTGGGAGCCGCTCAGCGGGGCGGCCCCGCTTCTCCTCCTGAGGAGACAAACGGCGTCTCCCTTTCTACTCAGTCGCCCCAACCCCCCGTCAGGCCCCGGCCGAAGCCCCGAGCAGGACGCGTAACGCCGCGGCCCCGGCCCCGCGCACCTGCCGCCGCTCGCCTCGCCCTACCGGACCAAGGGCCCACCCCCCGGGCCCCAGCGTGGCAGAGGCAACCGGGAGGGCACGGCTCGTCCCCCGCCACCTCCCCGTCGCAGCGCAGAGCCGGCGGCC
>Ga0065711_1003198_pt1 | contig 29609 bp, 19 predicted proteins | sample Hoacrofraction12_FD_59098 | JGI IMG/M metagenome (GOLD analysis project Ga0065711, IMG submission 59098) | Hoatzin crop microbial communities from Cojedes, Venezuela - Epithelial fraction 12 v2 (version 2) | ecosystem: Host-associated > Birds > Digestive system > Esophagus > Crop | place... | reverse complement strand
GGGGGGGGGGGGGGAGGGATCTCATTCACTTTGGCCATGCTTTGGAAGAGGTCACAGTTAAGATTTAAATACAGGCCAGTATAAACCTTGGGCATTAATGAATCCTAAATGTAACAATTTTAAGATTAGAAAATTCATGTTCCCTAGTACTTCTGCTTTCCAGGGATGACTTGGTTTCCAGTAGCCCAGTCACAGAGGAAGGCAGCGAGTTAGAAATCTACTGAAAGGACTAAGACATTTCAACCAATGGTTGTCCAGCTGGATGCGTTTTAAAACAAACAAAAGCCCACCCTCAGAAAAGCATATGATTATATTCAGATGTCTAAAAACTGGTATATCCTAGTATCTAAGAGCGGGCAGTGGAGTGACTGCATCATTCAGAAATGGCAAAATGGGACATAATTTACATAGCTGCTCTCAACTGAATATCAGTGAATCTGATGCCGGTTCCTTAGCACGTGATTTCTATCAAAGGTTACTGTAGAGCACTCTTAAATGTATCATCGTGATTTACTCTCTCTCTTTAAAATAAACCCTCAGGTAAGTCTAAAACTATAGGAGAAGAAAAGTAATTAGCAGTACTAATGTCCTGTAAAATGTCTCAGTCTATGCCTTGCGGTTTTGTAGTCTGTGATCTTAAAAGCGTAGCCTATGCCCTGAGATCAGAAGCTCCTTTAGTATTCCCACAGGACGAAGTACCCTAAACCAGCTAGTCGGAGGAGATCAAACACTGCATGTCGGTGTGATTTGCAAGAGGGACACAAAGGAAACTTTTCTGTAGCCAGACGGTTCTTTCTAAACCTAAATTTATATTAATTAAAAGATTTACAATGTTAGCAGCCCTTACTGGAGTTGGAACAGAGTGGAGATAAGATGGTTCAAGGTACATGAGAAATCTGGTTTATTGCAGTCTTCTCTGTACAGATTTTGCTTTAGATCTAACCTTGTTTAGTAAATAGAGAGTTGGCTAGCTAAAGTGTATTGATGGCCATGAAAGAGACATCTACTGCGCAGCAGGTCAGCAATATTTCTTCTAGCTGGGTTTACATACGTCTGTAGGTGGCCTCAAAGCTATTTTTTATTTATTTTTTTACTGGACCTGCTTTTGAATATGAGTGTTTTCAGACTCTTGCTGAGGTAGGCAGAGGGCTTAGTGGGGATCGTGGGAGTGCCGTGTGCTTGCTGTCTCTGAAAAGAAGAGCCAAGGTGCTTTGAATGTCAAGAACAATGTTTGTGCAAAGAAAAAATACTTGTGTGCACTGCTACTAAGCTCAGGTGTTTAGTCATCATGGAAAATTTAGAAATCAAAGGATTATTAAATAAATAAATAGGAAAAAAATATCCTATTTTATGCCCGCTGGATATGGGTGCTGTTGGTGTACAGAGAAGTTCTGCTTTCAGGCTTTTCTATGCAGTCACGAGAGCATTTCCCTTTGATCCAAGCTCCTGTGCAACCCCTTGATACTGGGGAACTGCGCCTTTAACAAAAATGTTGGAAAACTTTCCTGTGTAAAAGTATGCAGATTTTTCGTAACATTTATCATCCAGTTACTGGCACGCTGCCACTGGCACAGGGTAGTGCTGGAGGCTGACTGGGTGCCTTCAGCAATTATCAGTGTGTATTTTCCTATGTCTTACCATCTCCCTGGACACGTGGTCGTGCCCACTGTCAGAGCCAGGGCAGTGGCTAGATAAGCCTTTGCCCTGCTCTGCTGGGGCCTTTCTTATGTCTTATTTTGGATTTGGAAGAGTTAATAAATACACATTTTTCCTCCTCCTTAATTAGATCCTGGAGGAAAAATGCCACAAGCCTCAACTACGTCCTTAATCTCCTGAACAATAGAAACCATATTAAAAAAAATTAACTGTCTTCCTGGGAGGGGTGGATGCTCGTCCGTGACCCAGAGCTGGGTTTCGGCATGAGCCTGGCATGGGCTGGCCAGGGGCTCCTCCTGCTTGGCTGGGCTGGGCTGGGGTCCTGCCCAGCAGCCACGTGTGGCCCGAAGGCTGGCAGGGCTCTCCGCAGCGGCGAGCAGAGGCGTCGGTGAATTGGCAGCCCGGGAAGGCGGGTGAGCAGCTCGGTCACCTCCGCAAGAAGCGGCTTCCTTCCAGCTTGTGAGGGCTTCAGCAGAGGGACGGGGTGGATGGGTGCCTCGTGCTTGCCCAACGCAGCGCCTGGAGAGGTGCCTTTCCTCTCCAGGTCTGTCAGCTCCCCGGCACTAAAAATACTCCTCTGGAACGTGCCCTTCTCTGCACGCAGCCACAGGGAGAGCCTCAGCTGGGCTGGCAGAAAGCAGTCTCCTGGCCTCTTCTGTGTGCTTCAGGAAGGGCGCAATCAGCTGCCCAGGACCATTATCAAAAGAACTGGGACAGAGAACTGCGCACGTAAACCCAGCCTCTGTTCTCTTCCTCCTCCCTCTGACTCAACAAGTGGTGTAAGCAGCAAACAGCATCCTTATCCAACAAGTGTGTGCTGTATTTTCATAACAAATTGAGGTATTAGGAATTTTAAACCCCAGATGTTTCTCAGAGTTGTGTAAACCAAGAGGCACCCAGATGCCCATGTAAGAGCAGAGGGAAAATCCCTTTGAGGGCACGTGCCTGGGCCATGGCTGCACAGGGCTGCCAAGCAGCGTGATTCAAACTGTGAAGTGCAACAAGCTGAGATAGCAAAAGCCCAAGAAGAATGAGGTGAAGGTGTAAAATGACACACTGTTCCTTTCCTTTTTCCCCAGGTGGGCCCTGGCAAAACTAGAATATACTGCAGCTGTGGCTCCCAAATCAAGAGTCAAGTTCTCCTATGCATGAACTCGGGCAGAAAGCTAACCAGCAGAAAGAGGCCTAAATGGCAAAGAGTATCAGAAGAAAAAACATGTAACAAGACATGTAAATATTACCTTCAGTGTTTCCCAATGCACTGTATTTCATTTTCCTCTCCTTGTTTCATTCCCCATTTGAGACAGAGAATTGTCATCTGGAGACAAGGAGAAATTTCCTCTTGTTTTTTCACATTAGGGCGTACAGGGAAAGTTTGAAAATGTTTAGGCTTTTGAAAATTATTTTCTGTCTTTAGAACTGTCACAAACACTGAGTCAGTTGCTTGGATGTCTTCTTGGTGGATGCGAGATGTTAACCAGGAAGTCTCTGAATTCTTAGAGAAAGTAGCTGGGACTTTGTTTTCTTCCAGCTGTTTATTTTGTCCTTTCAATAGAAGAGATATTAACGAACACACACTGTTAAAAACAGCTGTTCCTGCCTCATAGTAGAGCTCGTCTCCACCATAGTAACTCTGATGAAAAGACAAAGGTGATCTTATGGTGTGGATTCAGTCCTGTGTGAGCTTTTGCTCTGCTTTCTTCTGTGAGGCTCAGTCCCTCGCCCAGAATGGGCAGTCTGCCTCTATCTACTTCCCATCTGCCCTAGGATGTCCTGCGTTACAGAGATCAATGACATGACCTAGCCTTATCTTGTACTAGGAAATTATAGAGCTGTTAGGAATGCAGAAGATACCTTTTCTCTACCTCTCCTCCCACCAGCCAACTGAATTCAGCACAACCTTGAACGTAAATGCAGTGGCAGAGGCAAAAGCAGCAACAGGAGGCTTTTCACCAACATGGCTCATTATTACTACCTGAGAAAACAAGCTGCAAATGCAATACTGACATTTGCTATTTACAGCATTGCCGCTGTAGCTGTACCTTGTTTAGTAGAAGCAAAGAATGAGATTAGAAACTGTGCAAGCAGTGAGGCAGGAAAGTATTTTATTAAAAGTTGCTGCACTCTGAGGAGGGAAGGAACCAAGCTGTAGGTACCTGAGAAAAGCATCTGATAATGTTTTGAGGACATCCACATGCACATGGGCCTTTCTAAGGGGAGCTTCACAAAACTCTGTGTGTGTGGCTTCTCATCGCAGCTTGCCTCTGTTGGGATACCAAGGAATCCATGGGTGGGATACCATCAGGCCTTTTTGGTTGAAAGGTACTGACTACAATAGTAAGTGGCTGACGCAGTTTCAGCCTAGTGGCCTCCTAAAACTTCCATATGGGCCAGTTGTAAGGAGCTCTTCATCATGCAGGTATCTCCAAAGAGCCAAATTGAGACCAGCATATTCCGGCATGCTGAGTGCTCATCAGTCCTCTGAGGCTGAGTCACCATCCGTTCTCACCAGACCAGGCTTTGAATCAGGTCAGAGGATCAGTTGTTTGTTGTAAAAATCCTTAAGCTCTCTAGCCCTCCTTGCCAGTAAAGCTATTTAGCTTTCCGCCACTGTTTCAAAGCGGCCTGTGCTTGACTTCCCCTTAATGCCGCTCTCCGGGGAGAAGCAAACACGGCGTCACCCTCGGTCAGGGCTGGGTGCCCCGTATCCGTGACCTTTACCATGCTAACCTGCCCTCATCTTGCCCGACGGCATTAATTGCCTCTTAGGACAGCTTTGTCGCCAGCTCTGGGAGGATAAGACAGACAGCTCATGCTTCTGATAGTTAGGAACTAGTAATCACCAGTTTGGGTCCCGGTATGAGAGGAGAGGCTGGGAATACCCCTGCCTGTGTGCCCCATTAGAGTGGAGGAATCCTCAAAATGTGGGTTAGTTTCAGCTGAACCCCCTCCCTCGCCGGCCCAGGCTCTTCCTCATCTTCTGTTTCAGCTCTGCACCACAGCCCACATGAGGAGGGCGTGATGCTATTTATTCTTGTTTCCTCCCTCTCTGGGATCCTATCAGAAGCACCAGTTTGAGTCAGAGGTGGAGACTGTGACTGAAATGAGAGAGCGAACTCATTTATGCACAGATTTTACCCCAACGTGGCTACCCCAGCTCTGTGAAGGAAAACTGGCCCTCAAAAAATGCGTGAGATGCTCAGCAAAACAGTAGCTAAAGAAAGATGATGTGAATAGAAACTGCCTAGCAAGCAGCAAAAAAGGAATGGCTGGCTTGCTGTAGGTAACGAACTGGACTCAGAAGAGTGTTGTAGCATGGGTGTTACGTGACCTCTTGCAATATCTGCTATTTTTGGACATCTGCTGAGAAGAATCCGTCCAAGATCACTCTTCTGGTTTATTGGGTGGTGATCACTGGGTTTTCCAGCACAAATAGAACTGCACTACAGTGAGAAGTTTCCAGCAGGGATACTTTTTCACACACATTTGGATGAGAAGTCATTTAAAAGCCTACTCTCTGCATTTGGCAGGTAGAGGCAGGGTACCACAAAGCAACAACACGTGTCGAAATACTCTAGTCCCAGACATGTAAACCTAGCTGCTGGCAGTGTGTTCCCATTGTACATCAAGCAGCACAGATCTGGAAGTATCCGGAAATACTTTCCACATCCAGATCTACCCAGCAAGAACTGTGTCTTGGGCAGATTGCATTTTTATTGCCTTCACTGCCTTGCCCAGATGATATCCTGGTGCTTAAGGTGAGCTGTGTGAGTAATGGGACTTCAGTATAATGGAGCCATTTGCTTCTGTCCAAGTGAACTGGTGCTTAATGGTCTGTACAGTTATATGACCTCTGGTTGCAATCTGATCAGATATCAGAAGCTAAAGGAAATGGAGTCTTGCTGATAATGGGAGGAGAGCGGAGAGTCTTGGGAGGGTCAGGATCTAGGGTATTGCCCAAAGTGGGGCCGGTTGGTCAGTAGGTGGCAATCTTACATCTGAAGCAGGAAAGGCCCCCACAGTGCTAGAAAAATCTGTGCTACGACCCATGTCTTCAGTGAGATGTGTAATCATGAAGTCTGGATGCTTTGTATTATGGTTCTAATCATGTGGATTTGTTTTTTCGTTGCAGTGTGTTAACCTTGCAGACTTGCACACCTTCCCTCAATTCTTCCGTGCTTTCTAGTCGCATATCTGATAGGTTATATATAGCCTTCTCCTTCACCAAACAGCAGTACAGGGCCAGACATGTAGCCTTGCTATTTGCAGCTAGAAAGCTGCTGTGGAATGGACACACCATGCAAATGTAAGTCGTAAGTTACCCTTCACTGAATCTGCCGTTCAGATGCGTGAGAGGAGGGCATCTTGGTCTTTGCAGAGATAAACGGCTCACAGACTTCGCTGGCCTCGTTTGTCCGTGCAAAATCAGTCAACGGCAGCAGTTTAATCAACACCACCTTTAATTCAGAGCTGCAGCTTAGGCATCTCTGCTCATGTAGTGCTGACTTGAGAAATGCTTTCATTTGGGGCTTTTTATTATATACAGAAAAAAGCGCTGCAAAGAATTTGCAGAGCGTTTGACCTCATTTGCAACCTGTCAAGTGGGAGAGGGGCTGTGAAGCATAAGGAGAGTGGTTGGGACCAGGCAGGGAGTATGCAGCAGTGGAAGCATTTCTGATACATGTTGTCCTAACAACAGCAGCCTGCTCTAACCCAAGATTTCCTGTGTTAGCATCTTGAGGAATCCTTGGGTATGGCCTGTTACCTGGAAGGCACTTCAGGCGCGTGTGGGGAGGGAGGAGGTGAGAAAAAAAACCCGATGATACTGCTTTTCAAGTGAATTTAGCATTGAGGAGAGTAACTTGTTCACAGCCTTGGAGCCTGAAGCTTTGTCTTACCCACAGGGTAAGGAAAACAGGCAGGGCTGGAGCAAACGTCCCTGTCCCGCATTTGCCCTAGGTGGACTGGGACCTTGCACCCATGGGAGTGCAGGTGAAGCACTGCAGGGAAGGGGCAGGTGTCAGTGCCAGCCAGATCTTTGTTGTGGACCCTTCTGGGGCGCCTGTCACCTCTAATGGTCAAGCTTCATACAGGGCTCCAAGTGCCAGCCCCCAGCACCCTGCTGAAACAGTGCTTACCCCGATTTCAGGGAGGCGAGGTGAGGGACCTAACAGCTAGGTGACGTGGGCATGGCTACATGACAGGTTTGTGGCAAGGTGGGCAGCTACGCCAGAGCCTCCCAAATCCTTGCTCTTTCTCGGGCTAGCGCAGTTTCAGCTGCTCATTCAGATCTTAGCCCCATAACCAAGCATCTAACTGGGGCCCATTGCAAGCGAGATGTGAACCCCTGAGGGCTAAAACTCATTTTGCTCAGCCTGGCAGCAGTCACCGACAGGAATTTGACAGCTAAGCCCTGCTAGCCTGCGCTTGATTTAAGCTGGCAACCTTCTTGCTGAAGTCAAGGTCAACGGGAGTAGCGCGGGGAGGTGAAGAGGCTGTTGCAGCACACTGGAGCCACCCAGGCGCTCACACGGGGTTTGGTTTCTCACTCCTTCGGTTGCCCGGTTTTCACAATGCACTTCCACAGATGCAGGTTATAACCTCGGAAGCATTGCAACAAGTCACGGCTTGGAGCACGCTCTGCCTGCAATGTTTGCATGGCCTGTCTCGTGAGCAGACAGGGCTGTCCTGGGGACACCAGCAATGCCGGCTGCAACGGCTGGAGGAAGCTCCCAGGTAGCGAGCGGGGCTTGAGCTCCCGTCCACTGCAACCGGGGTCACGTCAGGCACAAACTCGCTGGAACAGAGACCTCCTGGTCAAGGTGCTCCCTCCTCGGCTGGCCGCCTGGGTTCTCTGCCCAGAGAGCCTGGGATGATGCGGCAGTACCAGTTGGTGGGGACGGCAGGGAATGGGCAGGCGTCGGAGCTGCACTGGTCGGGGCAGCGGCTCAAGCCCTGCCCACCGAAGCAGTGATCCACATTCAGAGCCTGACCCAATTTCAGCCCCCACCGGCTTCACAGGAAAATCACTGTGGGATTTCCAAAGGTGACTGCACAACAGCCGATACTATGTGAGCTGCAGGCCCAGGCAGATGCCTTGCAAAGCAGCATTGCCACACATGCTGCAAGGATGAGCACAGGATATTGGCATTTTGTGTCGTTCATACCCAGAGAACGTTTTTCTCTTTCTGAATACAGTCAAAATGGAGGGGAGGGGGCCAGCAGGAGTAGGGAGGGGATTGTGCCCCTGTACTCGGCACTGGTGAAGCCACACCTCGAGTACTGTGTTCAGTTTTGGGCCCCTCACTACAAGAAGGACATTGAGGTGCTGGAGCGTGTCCAGAGAAGGGCAACAAGGCTGGTGAAGGGTCTGGAGAACAAGTCTTATGAGGAGCAGCTGAGGGAACTGGAGCTGTTCAGTCTGCAGAAGAGGAGGCTGAGGGGGGACCTTATCGCTCTCTATAACTACCTGAAAGGATGTTGTGGTGAGGTGGGTGCTCGTCTCTTCTCCCAAGTAACTAGTGGTAGCATAAGGGCAAACAGCATCAAGTTGCACCAGGGGAACTTTAGACAGGATATTAGGAAAAATTTCTTCACTGACAGGGTTGTCAAGCACTGGAACAGGCTGCCCAGGGAAGTGGTTGAGGCACCATTCCTGGAGGTATTTAAAAGATATGTAGATGCGGTGCTTAGGGACATGGTTTAATGGTGGAATTGACAGCATTAGGTTATCGGTTGGACTTGATGGTCTTGATGGTCTCTTCCAACCTAAACAATTCTATGATTCTGCGATTCTGTGGCTGTAACTTTAATATGCCAGTTGTAAGTGGGAATGTGTGCCTGGCACAAAGTCAGTTCATTCAGTAATGTTTATGTTGTTTTTACGTCTATAGAAAATTTGTAAGTGGATCATCATCTAGGAAAGGCTAGAGGCGTTTGCTTTAAGAGAAGGCTTTGACCTGGTGGTGTGAAATTGTTATGTTTTGGAAATTTTCCCCTCGTATCAGGCATCTGCTCTACATCTACCCAGGAGCTCTGACCCAAGCAACAGTCTCTCATGAAAGACAACCTCTAATCGCGCGTAAGCCCAAGTGGAGGATAATGTATTTTCTTTCACAAGCATGAGGAGGAAAAGCAGTGACAAACACAACAACTGAGAGCAAAAGTCTGCTCTTTGTTATAAACTAGATGTCTTCCAGCCTGAGGAGCCAGTGTGTGGCTCGCAGGGGAGTGGAGGAGTGCTGGGATGTACGAGAGAGCTTGGAGCCACAGACCTGGCCCGGCCCAGTGATGCATGCGCCTTGTCACCTCTGGCGAAACACTGGCTGTTTCTCTCTGAAAGCCATTTGCTTTCCACCCACCTACTGTGTCAGGCCTCAGAAAAGCTTGCCTTTGAAAAAATGCCTGGTCATTAGCCTGGTAAGTCAGGCTTCATGTCTTCTCTCTCTCTCTCTCGACCTTGTTCCCAGCCAGAAGCACATCTGTTGCAGCCCCATGGAGTCCACAGCAGAAATCTCTGCTTTGCCTTCCCTGGAACTGAAAAAAGAGTAGAGTGGTAGAAGAGGGAAATGAGAGGAGATGATGGGGCAGGGAGGTAGTAAAAGAAATGAACAGGAAAAATTAGACGAATATGTGATCTCAGCCTACAGGATAGGTGTGTGAAGGAAAAGAAGGGACAGGGCTTTTGCCCATGCTCAAGAAGCTCCAAGGAACTAAATGGGAGACATGGGAAATTTTACTGGAAAGGTCTCCAAGGCTGAAAGATGTCAAAAGGCTGTTATGACTAGGGAGACAAAACAGTATTCTTCTGTGAAATGGGAGGCATAGGGATAGCTATGGCCCTATGGAAAGCTTCACATTTGTTTCTTTAGATGGCCCTTGCTTTATTATGCTGTGTACCAGTACTTACAGCATAGCCCTGCTCATGCTGCAGCTTTAACCTGCAACGTTAGCGAGCGGCTGTAATGGCTGGCCCCAAATCACGTGGGTGGAGGTGCCACGTGGCTTCCTTCTTGGCTACCACCCAAGAAGGAGCCGTAGCTGCTCCACGGGTCCCATCCCCACCCCTATCTGGCTGGAGGCCTCCCCGTGTCCCGGCCAGCTTGTCGTGGGGCTACTGGTGTAACTGGTTTGGCCAGCATGCCGGCTGGAGCGGGTGCCAGACAGCGCTGCTCCAGCCCGGGGCTGCTCCTGCGGGGCCTCAGGGCACGGCGGCAGCGGGGCCCCAGCACCTCACACCTCCGTGGGCTCTTTGCAGAGCCAGGCTGGGCCGCGTGGGCGAGGGAGCAGGCGTCCACGGACAAAGGGCCCCGTGCTGGCACAGCTACCGCACGTCGGGTGCCTCCGCACGGCCGAGTGGGAGGATGGAGGTGCTTTACGTTCGCCTCCAGCCACATGTGCACGGGGTCAGCGTGCGGCACCACCCCGGGCACCGCCACGTGCTGCACACTGGCTTCCAGGGGAGCAGAGTCCTTGCAGAAAAATGACTCTCACGGTCACTCCCTTTTGCTGTCCCAAGTTGCCCTTAAGGGTAGTAGAAAAAGCCAAGAGGGGAGTCCTGTTCTGCAGCATTTTCTCCTTGAAGTCCAGAAGCAAAGCTGATGTTGCTGTAAATGCAGCAACACACTTCGCCGCTGAGGCATTTCTGTGTGGCTGACAGGGATTTTGCCTAGATGTCATGCAGGAGGCCAGAGATACGTGGTCCTAGCCTTAACAACTTTTTCTGCTTCTTCTGCTCTGAGGACTGGCATGAAATGATGAGAAGGGCTTCAGGCAACAACAGCTACCCCCTGTCTTCTACCAGTCAAGGTCTCAGCAGGAGATTCCTGCTCCGGAGGTCATAAGTCAAGCAAGCCTCCTTGGAACAAGCAGAATTACCAAATCCTTAACCTTGAGCTGAGACTTGGTCTTCACCATTATCAGGCTGGATTATTGCCTTTTCATTTTTGATTTCCGTCTGTCTCAGGGCCATGATGCTGTGGACAAGAGTAAGAAACTTCCCCTTGGGCCCCTCTTCTTTAGGCTTTTTCGAATGCTGCTTGTATCCCGGGAGCCGGCAAACTCTGCACCCTCTTAGCACCCCTCTTAGGTTATTTTAACCCCTGCTTTCCGCAATGCATTCCAGTGAGAGATGTGTCCTGTAAGCGCGTTGTCCCAGATCATCCTGCCCTCCGCAAGCCAGGACCTGTGGGAAGGAAATCTCTTTGGGCCAGGAATGTGTTAACTGCTCGGCACTGGCTCTCCCATCAGGGGCTGTGTGCTGTGCTGGGGATTTTCCACCGGCCCTGCCTGTTCCAGCTTCTCAGCTGGCTGCATTTTCCCACAAAGACCGGTCTCAGAAGTACCATCTTCACTGTTGAGTCACTCAGGTAAAGAAAATGGTTAGAGCACGGTTCTCATACTGTTTCCTTCCTGCCGGGCACTTGGCTGTATCTTGCATTATAACTGAGACTAAATCTTTCTGAAAGACTACATGTCAGCGCTGAATTATTTATAGTCATATCAAACATTCCTGAGTACATGGGTAAAACCCAGGATAAAGTATCCTGGTATGCCACTGATGACAAAGACATGTTTTGCCAGTCAGAGAGATGACAAAGATGTTATGTAGGCAAAGATGTTTTTTGCTGGTTAGAGAGGGGCGGTTTACTTTAACAAAGACAAACAATATGTCATATTTTATGATTACCTTAATAATGATATATATAATGATCTATTTTTTTCCACAGCAGACTGCAGCAGGAGATAAAAGATTAGAATTACGTTTGTGAATTTGACTGGAGGAGGCTGCAGCCTGTTCCCAGGCCATGTTTGTTCTCTTCAGCACAACAGTCTTACTTAAGTAGAAGGCTAAAGACACTACACTGCAGCTGAAATTTGACCCATTAGAAATGCCTGAGAAACTGGAATTAAAAACTCAAGAAATTTTAAAACATTTCTCACAAATAAAACTGGGGGGAGAGGAGGTAATTATATTGGTGTGTCAGTTATAAATCCAGATCTTGCCTTGTAGCTGCTCATTTTCTTCATACGCTATTTGCCCTTTTTTAAAGAACACCACAGTCCTTATACGTGTGCATATAAAGTATACAATAATACATAATTATCCTCATTGTCCTCTATTCATTTTCTTTTTAAAAATCTTGGAATGCTCATCCTTATATTAAAAAAACTGCTTGGCTTTAGTGACTGCTCTCTCCTGTTCTCAGAATAAGTAAGACCTCCACATCTCTAAATTTCTAATCTCCTTTTTGTCTATGTTCTGATGGATGTTGACCAGCCCACTCTCGCTGCTCTCCACTAGAGGAAACTATGATAGAGCATGTCTGCAGTTAGAGCAGGTCTCAAGACTGGCATTTGGGAATTCTTACTCCCTGCTTTGCTGTCGAGTTCTCTGTGCACTGCCCAGGTGAATGGGCTGGAGAACTGTTGAAAAAGTGGTTAAATCTCAGCCAGACCTGAGAGGTTCAAGTGGAGTCTCCAAGGGCAAGGAGTTATATTCTTTCACCTGTTTTGTTCTTCTCCATTGTATCATAGCAAGATATGCATGCTTGGTCACTCCTCTTCGAAAAACAGCCGGTCTACTGAAAAACTAGATGTTTTGATTTGCTCTGCATTTAGGCAAAACCAATCTTGATTCCTGGACTACAGAAATACACACTTTCCCTTCCACCCTTCAGCTAAGGAAAAGGGGAGAACAAACATTCAAGCAAATCTATCTGTAATAGTGTAGTATTTTACATGTCTGTTTAACAGACAAGTACAGCAGTGAGGGAAAGGTCTTTCACCTAGGTCTTCATCTGGATTCCAACAACACTGCATCTCCTTGGGAATGCATACATGTATCGCTGACAAGCCACTGCTGGGGAGGCCAGGCACTTTGTGCCGGTTTGTGCTCTGGAGGCTGCTCGGCTTCTGCATTGTCCTGCAGAGTCTGCAGACTGCATTGTGCTTTCATGGTGGTTTTAGTTGATGCACATACATTTATTTTCTGGTAATCCTTAGAGGTAGAAACTTCCAAACCATGAAGGAACTGTTGGCATCCTCAAGGTCCTGAGGACATGGAAAATTTAAATAAAAGGTGGGAAAAATTGGGGTTACTGCTGTTGGCCCTTCAGCAGAGCTGTGTGAGTTCTCACACTGGAGTGAATATTTTTCCCTGGGTTTATTTTTCCCTTGCTAAAGGGTAATGTTGATATTGATAATGTGCATATGGATTATTCTGCTTTGAGAATTTTTGCTGTCTGTCTGGGGTATGCTAGTTGGGAGTATACAAGAGAATACACATCATACTCATATCAGTGCTGGCCCTAACACAATTTCAATCATGCTTGCAAAAAAAAAAAAAAAAAAATTTACACAGCTTAGTCTATTTAGGTAGCTGAGAAAATAACTCCTTCAGTGGTATGAATGGCATCTCCACTACTGAAATATTTTTGTCATGGCTCTAGCAATATGTATGTGCTGGAAAACTTCTTTTAGTGTAGATACACCCTAGAGGAACTGGGTGGCCAGCTCACTGAGAAGGTCACCTAGGTACCTAACTCTCTTAGACACATTTGAAATCACTGTCTAAAGCCTAATTTTTCTTTTGAAATGACGGTTTAACACATTTCTCCATATTCCCCTCCACCCTTGTGAGGCGCCTGTGAACACATCAATGGCATCATTTTCCCTCAACCCCAAATCCAGCCTACCTGTTGGTCACCCTGCCTTGAGTGCTGCCCCTCGGACACAGGCCAGGCAGCAAACCTGGGGGAGGAAGCCTGGGCTGGGCTGAGCCCGCCTGGAGACAGTGGAAGGGTAGGACTAGGTTTGTCAACAACAGGCAGAAAAGCTTGTGTTTTTAACTGGCAAATCAAGGGATATTTCCCTTTAGTGAATAGACCTGCCCCTATGAAGCAAGTGAAGTGGAAGATTTGCAGTGTTATACCAGTGGGTGTAGATTTATCTCGTTTTAAGATACACAAATCCTAAGCCTATTTTTCTCTTTCTTTTCTGCCTCTGGAGCTAATGCATTTAACTCTCAGAGAGGAGACAGCTGGTTGTTAGCTTCAGCTTCTCTTGATGTTCATTTTCTTTTTAAGTGAGCTTGCATATTATTCTAGCTTAATTAGATCTTTCTGCAGATAAAATCCTTGGAAGGGGTCCACCCCCCTCCCCCCATTCTGCTAGGTTTCTTGCTTGATTTCTTTCACATGTCCCTTCCCCAGTGAATATATCTGAATGTTACGTGGCGTTAATTAAGGATCTCAATTGCATATTCGTCTTTGCAAAGCTTGCCAGTATGTACCGGCAACCGCGATTGATTGACAGCGCACAAAGAACAATGGACAAGCTTAACAAGGCTTGGCAAAGCAATACAATCAGCGTAAAGAGTGCAGAGGGGAAGAGCTTCACACAAGGACTTCAGGAAGATCTGTGCTTGGTGTCTTTTATTTCCTTAATCAACGACAGGAAACAGTTCAGCCCACTGCAGCTGGTGATAAAGTAATTCCCCCAAAGCCCACCACTAGATGAAATAACCACATGGCTTGAGGTAGAACAAGCTGTTCTGGAACATGCAGTTGTATGGTTATTCAGGGAAGTCTTAAGAAACTGATTCTTCCCAGCAATGGTGTGGAGCTGGGAGATTTTGGTGTTGGGCTCTGCAGCTGTGCCAGGACAAGGTGCTTGTGATGCTGGTGCAAGGAAGTTTCTGGATGAGAGGTGGCGAGTCTCCTTCTAGTTGAGGTCCTGACTAGTTGACCCAAGGCTCCACAAGTCAGCCATCTGTTCTGCTGGCTTCCCAAGAAAAAGCTTGAGCAGGCCAGAAGAAACAAAGTCTGGATTTACCTCAACTCACGCAGAAGGTCTTCCATAGGCAGGGTGAGCTTCAGTTGCGGCCACCTGCCTTGCATGTCAGGGAAAGAGCTCATCCTGGTTCTGTCCACCAGGCACCATCCACAGGCCTTGCCTGTCTCATGTGCTGTGGTGGTCTCTGATACTGCCACATCTGAGCATCTCGCAGCTTCCCTTGCATCTTTGCATTCACCTCATGTTCCCGAAGGGTTAAAAACTGCTGTAAGCCCTGCTTTACAGAAGAGAAGCAGAAGCACACAGATGCCACCTTTTCAGTTTCCTGAGCAATGATGAGGAAATCCTGGAGCAGAACCAGGAATTATACCTGGCTTTCCCGTTGGTGTTCCTCCGGGAGTTACCTGGGGGCTTTCCTGCCCACGGGGCCAGGACTACGGCTGGTAGCAGTTAGTAAGAGCGTGCAGTGGTTCAGTCAAAACTCTGAGGACTCACAGTGGTCTGGGATCTGTTATGTTTGGGAGCAGCAGTATAATGCAGCAGCATTAGAAGCTCCCTTCCCTCCATCTATCACACCTGGAATGGCATTTACGCAGGCAGATCTCTATGCCGAGGTGTCATGTTACAGCGCAATTCTCTGCTAACCATGCTACTGCATGTTTTTGCCTCACCTGTGTATGCAGGTCCAATCCAAGCTACAGCTCAGAGGACAAATTCCTTGCTAAAACAGAGTTTGACCTTACGTATACCGGCAGTAATAACCATAATTGCAGCAGAATTCCCAGCTATGTTCAGTTTTCTGTGCAGAGAGGACTGTTCACACCAGTGAAGAAGGCTGCTGAAGCAAGGTGTGCACAGTAAACTTTAGTGGGGGGTGGTGTGCAGATCTATAGAAGTTTGCGATATGCTTGTAGCCAGCTGCATAATTATTATTTCTTGTCTATTTTACCACCTCTTCCCTGTCCTGCCTTCATCTCCCGAGTTGAGCAGCACAACGGATCAGGTATTTGGGCACCAGCAAAGCACCTGGGAAACCTGGAACCAATATCTTTGCCTGCCACAATCCTTGCATCCGAGCTGGGTAAATCCCTTAGGGCATGTCTGCACCAGGTGAACTAAGTGCCTGAGAAGTTCTACCTTCTTGTAGGCATCAGCTGGATAAATTAACCCAGGGAGAACATGGCATGACTATCTCCCCATCGATTTAGAGCTTGTCTCTTGAAGAGGTTGCCTGGGCTGCAGGGATGGCTCAGCTGCATATGAAGCAGTTGTTGAACCACCGTGATTAACAACTCTCATAATTAAGATAAATTAGCACCAACATAGAAGGCTTTAAATGAAAAATGGTCATATTGGATCACTCTAAACATCCATCTAGTCTAGTATCTTCTCTTCAATGGTGGCTGGTAGCAGATGTTGAGAGAAAACTGCATGCGAAATGCAAGCATGTAATGGGTACACCATTCTCTGGTGCAATTGCCAGGCTGTGGGTTCCTGAAAGCTTTCTAAAATCTTGCTGTTTAATAGTGCTTAATAGATCTGTCCACGACTTTGTCAAATCATTTTTCAATATCTCTTTTTGGCTTCCACAGGACTATTGGCAGCAAGCTCCAGAATTTAACTATGCATTTGATGAAGCATTTCCTTTTGTTAGCTTTCAATCTGCCACCTTGTAACTTCATTTTATGCCATTTCTTCTGCTTAATCCTGTCACGTGACCAAACTGCATGGAAGTCTTTCTTTAGTCACCAAGAAACTTTTCAGGCTAGCGTCTGATCTGTAGTTGCATGCATGTGTAACTGTTATGGTTATGTGTGTGTGTCAAGGGGAGGCTGTTTTTCACTTTGCCAAGTCCATACCGATGTAACTCCTGAATTTAAATTCCATTACAATAACCTGAGTAGATCTGTCATTTACTTAACTCTTCTCTCTTCTTGGAAGTGAAGGCTTTGCCATCATGAAGCCCTGACACATTAGTGTGACCACGCTCACTCAGTGAGCAGAGGTAGTCAAAAGAGCATGTCTTTCAGGCACAGCTTTGCTACAAATGCTTTTCCAGCAGTAGTGAGTTTTACCAGGGAGGGGTTCCTGCTGTGGAGACGGCATGTTGTCAAGGCCGTACTCTGCACCAGCCTGCAACCCACAGGCAGAAAACAGGGCTTTGCTGCAAGAGCGACGCCAGCAAGGCAGCTCACCCCTTTGCTGCCCTGACTGGTACGCAGGCCGGCAGAAGTCTTCAGTGATCCAGCCTCTGGGGCCAAACCAGCCTGGTGGGATGCAAAGCTGTCCCTCGAGTCATTTGAAAGAACAAGCACAAACTTCCTCATGAGGTCCCTTCCTATACTAAGGTGTCTCCCTGCCCAGTAACTGTAGTAATGAGATGATGTTCACTGAAGGCCTGTGCCTGTGATTTGCATAAAAAGCTATGTCCCCCAGACTGTATCTGGCAGTCTGATAAAAGACTTGATTTTTCAGGAATCCTTGAGTTTCTATTAAAAGCAGTGAGAGAGATTGTGAGTTCTGCTCATTCAAGCCATTTACTCAAGAATCTAACTACGGAGTTGGACTTTTATTTTATGATATATTGGCCTTTGTCTTGGGCTGTCGTAAAGCAAACATGATAAGCTAACAACTGGCATAAAATTTTCAGTTACTTTCTAAAAGTTACAGCAGCAGAGAATGAAGCAAAATCACCGAAGGGTCAAAGGCATAGATTAGAAACATCATTTAGAAATGGTATGAATTACTGATAAGTTTTAGTGTCTTTGTTTTATTACTTCCCTAACTCAGTCAGGTCTGCAAGCACACTGATTCACGTTTAATTGAACAACAGCTTCATTGTGAAACCTGCCATTCTTAGCTCCAGTATAGAAAATATCTTTAAAAACACCACCCCCGCTTTCTAACATTGTACAGACAAAGAATCACAGCTCATCTGCTGCAGGATATACACTACAAGTGGCATCGTCTTCCTTAAGTCTCATTTTCTCCTTCACAGGCAGTGTGACAACCAGCAGCCCAGGGACCTGTGCGCCGCACGTGCCGCTGTGACGAAGGGCTGCCTTGCTGACAGCCTGCCGCGGGCCCTCTCCGTCCCCCACCGCTGCCCCGCTCCTGGTGCACCTCGCGTGTCTGCCTCCATCATGGCCGACATCCTCCGGGCCGGTGTCCCGCAGCTGCGGATCAGGGCAAGGCCAGCGGCGCTGCGTGGAGCCGTGCAAGGGGGACCTGCACTTCAGGTTCCCAAAGACCTGCCCACGCTCTGGGCTCTGCACAAGCAAACACACCTCCCGCTTCCCTGAAAACACCGCAAAATGGAGTAAGGCCTCAGCCACGGGCGACTGTCTGCTGCAACACTCGCTACATGTGATCCATCATGTGTGTTTGATTGCTTTAATATAAATAAAAAAGGATTAGCCGGCTCAGGGCATTTGGCCCACATTTCAGCGTTTTGCTTGTGAAGATGAGCTGGATAGGAGTGCGAAAAAAACAGAGCCTGCGAAAGCACCAGCAGTGACATAGTTATAACAGAAAACAAAAAAAAAAAATTCTGGATAACTAATTTTCTTTTTGAGGGATGAGTTCCTTTGGTGCTCTTAGTTTGGCTTCCACTGCTGTACTGGCAAGCCCCATCTCAAGCAGATCATGCAATGCGTAGATGATAGGGTGTACAGTCCAGCCTGGAGCTGACGCAGGCTGTATGGTGCTGGCAGCTACTCAACCTAGGTTGTAGTCCGATGACCTCGGTGCAACTCCTAGGAGTGGTATGCATCTACAGCAAAGTCTAGGCATGAGTAGAATGCACGAGAGTCTTCTGACCTGCCTCTAATTTAGGATTTTTAATCAGCAAGATACTGCAGCCGTGTGCTCAGTGTTCATTCGCCTCAGCTCATTTCAAATCCAACGTACAGGGCACGGGGCAGTGGAAGATGCAGTGGTCTGGAGGAGAGTGGATGGTCCTTTAGGTCAGACGACAGATGCAGGCAGGTATGCAGGATGCCCCATGCTATGTAATAGGCCCCTTTATCTGCCTGAGACCATCTGAGACTTCACAGGTCTAGTGTCACCATAAAGTTAACTCACCAGAGAGATCTAAATCGACTTAACCAAGGCCAAAAGTGACAGTTCAGTACAGATAATCCCTTTGCTTTGAAGTTGGTTATTTACATTAGATCAGCCTGTGTGAGTTACAGCATCTGACCAGAACAGCCCATTCCACTACCTGGGTAAGGATTTGACTGGCTCTGTCATTTTTTCCCATTTTTAAACTCCTTATGCAGTCAAGACGAGTGGAAGGAGGTTGGAAACTTCTCCGGAAAGGTGGCGCCTTCCCTCCCGCTCTCAGCTTTAACCTTCAGTCAATTTGCTTTCAGCCAAAATTGCTGAAAGCCCTTTCCTCCCAATCTGTGCACTAAAGATTATGAAAAGCTAATGAGAAAAGCTAAAACTCATTTGCTCAGAAAGAGTAATTCCAACTCTCTCCTGTGTCAAATGAGGAAATTAGGCAGATGTAATGCATTTGTCATAGGCTCAGTTGAATATGCTGTGTTTTATTCAGCTTCATGTAAGGGTACTGCAATAAAGGTCTGGGCATAAGTCCCTGGCAGGTTAATGATGACTCCAGCATTGTTTCTGCAGAGCTTGTCAGAGCCCTGTAGTTTTCCAGACAGAGAACTGGCATCCTGAGGAAAGGTCTGGGCCCAAGGGATCGCAGGGCAGAGAGTGTGGGATGGGTGGATATCTGTGAACATTGCTAGGGAAGATCATGTCCACCGATGTCTACCTAAAGACTGCGCCCAGCTCTGCTGCAGACCCCGTGAGCTTTGGCCAGGTGGGTCTGTGAATTAGGGCGACAAACATACTGTAACTATCATTTGACTTCTGGATGTTGTGCCCAGTTCTCTAGCAAAACATCTGTCTCGTGTGACCAAGGTCAAGTCATTTGTCCCCATCTCTCGGTTTCTGCCTCACAAAAAGGTAAGAAATAGTGCTTCTTGTCCTTAGTATTGTGTTACGATCCAGTGCTGGAAAACTTTTCATATATATATCCTGAGTGTTACTGATGATCCCAAACTGCTGAGACAGTGCAGCGTGGTTAAGTCTAGCCAGATAAGACTCAAATATTTGTGAGTGAATTATCTACCCTATAGAGGCTATTCTCCATTTTCCTATCTTGCTCATTTTTATGCTTTATTCCAATCTGTATTTGAATCTCTCTGCACTGCCCAACCTCACACTGCTGTTGGGGTGGGGGAAAAGAAAAGGTGAAATTCATGGCTCATGTAACTGCCTCAAAGCTGCCCATCAGGTTCTCCTTTTGGCTCCTGTGGAGTGCCTGAGGCTGGGACCACACTGTAAAGCTCGCAGGCTTTGGTGTTCCTGCTCTGGCTTCATTGCTGACACGGTCAGGCAGACAGACAGAGCCACTGTATGTCCTCAAGAATCTAGATATAGCAGTGACAATGAGAGATGTATCTGAGATTAGGAGAGATTTGCATTCATGCTGGTGTCATAAGTTCAGAACCCTGGAAAGGAATGGGGTTTTCTCTTCTTTGTTTTTTGAGCTGCTATAGACCAAAGCTGCATCCCCGAGAAAGCAACGGCTATGAATTTGCACAGACAGGCATGTCTGTCAGAGAGCAAAAGATTATAAAATGTAGTTTACTAAAAGGAAAATTAGTTTTGATGGAAAACACACATCCAACAAAACGCCCAGAACAATTTGACTGCACTAAATACCTGACTTTATGCTTCAGTCAAAGATAAGCTATCAGGCTGGCTGAAGAAGTAGTGGAATGAAATTATACTGTGTTATGCTGGAAGGGCAGAACAGAAGATCCCCAGACTTTGAAGTCTCAAAGGACTGTGGTGATTTCGTGAATTTTCTATACAGTGTTGCTTGCAGCCAGACCAGACACCTGCGAGCTCGCTTTTCCTGTCTTGCCTCTGCTGTTCGGGTCTGTTGCAAACCTTGATGTGGCCGGGGTAGAAGCAGAATGCAGTAGGGTGAGATCCACAGAAAACATTTCCAGCAGTAATAGAAAGGTAGTGGAGAGAACAGCCACTTCCCTGAATACTTGTGTACACCTGGGCTCCCCCGCTTCTGCTCTTGGCACTTCTTGTGGATGATCCTCAACAAGTCCCTTCTCCTCTCTATTGAAGGGCTTCTTTACAAAGGAAAACTAAGGAGAAAAGTAATCTAATTGAACCAAAAGCATGAATTTCAAATAGGTAGATCAACTGCCTTAAAGCAGACACCTTTAGTGAGAATTAGGGTGAGTTAAATTAAACGTTCTTCAATTTGCTTTGGAGGCGAAGTATACTGCAGAGAATAAACATACCTTTAAGTGCCCACATGGGGAGTTAATGTCATTTAATTAAGTTTTTAAAAGTTTTGTTAGCTTGTAAAGTTCATTCAAATTAGGTTTCCAGAGCACCTCCATGCAGGCAAACCCATAGTTTCTCCCACTGGTGAAATGGGGACCTTTCCACCTTAGAAAAGCAATGCTGCTGGATTCAGTTTGTTAATACCTAGCAAGCACTTTGCTCTGAGAGAGGCATGAGGCAAGGTGTGCATAGCTTTCCCTCATGAGCGCAGCAGACGCAGGCTTTGGTCAGCTGCACTGGCCCCGTGCGCGGCTCCCAGCTGCGCCCCTCTCCCAGACGCCCGCCAGCCAGCGAGGACGGTGACGTCGCCTGCACGGAGCTGTACCCAAGGCAGCAAAACGTTGGTTCTGCTGCTCTTCCGCCACCATCTTCCCGTGCACCACTAATGGGGCCATAACTGTGTATATGCGCTTACTCTTCAGCACGCTTCAAAGCTGCGAGGGGAGAGCGGGATTCGCAGGCCTGCTGTGGGCACCTGGCGTGGGTGACTTCCCTGTGCCATTTCATTGTGGGAACTCTGCTGCAGCCAATTCCCGGCAACCCGATCCCCGAGATAAACGTGGAAGAACTGAAACAGCAGCAACTGGCCAGTGCTTCAGACTTTCAGTTCAGAGGCAGGTCAGAGCCTCCCTGACCTGGAACAGGGCTGTCCGTATAAAGATAGCTGCTCATAGGCAGCCAGTGGGCCTAGGAGGCAGAAAAAGTTACATTAAACAGCCACACTGCTCTCAGAGTCACGTGAGACCGACTGATACGCGTTTTCTAAGAGAATGATGATGTTTAAAGCTCTTCGAGTAAACTATTTGCTTTCCATTTATAACAGGATATTCATCCTACTGCTTATCGTGGGAATGAAGCACACTGATCACCATCCCGCTGACCAAACATCTGGCATCTCAAAAATGTTCTCCTGGAGAATAAAATCTACATCTTCATTTTTAAATTCTGTCTCATCAGTAATGCTGAGACAGGTTCTCTTACAAAGGTATCAGATTTAACAGAGCACCCATCTTACTAACCACACCAGCCTTTTTCCAGATGGCATTCTGAATGCAATATAGACCAGGGGCTTTGCTAACCAACCCATTATTCAATTAATTAGCACTTATAAATTAAGTATGTGCCTAGCAGAGTGTGTCTTTCCGTGTGGCAAGCCTCTTCTCACAGTACAGTAAGGAAGGGCTGTGAGTCAGTGGGTCACCACAGGTGACACACAGGCCACCTCAGTCAGCCGTCTCGACTGAAAAATGAGAGGCAATTGCCATGTGCCAGGAGGCTGTGCCCAAAGAAGGACCTCCGAGTCAAAGCTTCAGAGCTCTTTGTATACTCCCATGTTATAGGCCAGTACGTTGTTTGGTGGTGTTGACATGTGGGTGACTGCTCAGATACCACCGTGACAGCGAGATGAACACGTAGCTAGGTACCTCGCTCATCAGACACACCAGTATGTGTCCACTGAAGTCTATGGTCCGCTTGTTACCGCATGCCCCATGGGAAGGCTGATCTGTGGGCTCCCCGAGGCTGGTGGTGACTTACGTAGCAAGACCAGAGACAGCTTTAAAGCACCTTGCTGAACCATGATAAAAAGTACCAGTGCGCAGCCCAGTGCAGGGCACAGCTCTTCACGCGGGTGGCTGCGAGACCTGCCCTCACCCCTGCGCAGCTGCTGGCCTCTGAAGCTCACTTGGGCGGCCTTGCAGCGGCTGCCTTCACACCGCTGAGCTGGAGGGTGAGGTGCAACGTGCCGGATACAAACTCCTTCCCTGAAGTGAGACCCAGATTAGGTCTGGGACTACGCCCAGTTTACTTAGCTGTCAGTGTACTCCCTGGCTTGGGAAATCTCGAGGCGGCAGGCTGCTGGCACCTGGGAGGTCACATCGGTCGCTCTGTGCTTGCCCTGTTCTTAGGTTCTTTTGCTAAATATTTGCTAGTGGCCACAGCTGGAGAGGACGTACTGGATTGAATGGAACCTCGCTGTGTTCCACATGTGGCCAGTCATGTCCTTACAATTGACAAAACTAGCTTGTAATGAAACTGGTTAGCTAAGGCCAGTTTGGTATCGAGAGTTCATTTGTGAAGTGCTTTGAACATCAGGCAATAGCAGCTGATCTTTGATTGCCAGCAGTGACTGTGACTGCTTTTTGAAAAGGAAATATGGGTGGGGAGAAAAGGGAATTTCTGTTCAGTTCCCGATCCTGGTTGCCTGGAGAATACTTTTAACATGCAGAAGAACAGATTTGCATTTTGGTATTTTGGGGATGTTTCCCTTGAGAAAAAAATACAAGTCAAAACTCCAGGTAACTCGGGGGTCTTGTCATGATTATATCCTCCAAGCGTTTCTGTTATTCAGCTGATAAATAAGAGTTTAAATAACAGAAGAACAAAGGTATCGCCTTATGTAAATAACAGCATCATCACCGCATGCGCTGCCCTCCTCTGCCTGTCCCAGTGTTGGATCAGGTGTGATGGAGTGGTTTGCTTATGGTGTTCCCTTCCCTCTGCCCATAACTTGCGGTGTCTTATTTAGCCAGAATCGATAGTTTCTGAGAACCGTCTGATGGACAGCAGTGACACAAGTGCCCAGCTCCTGCCATGCCTTCGCAGAAGGGATCCACTTTGACGTGGGTCTGGTACAAGTGTCCATGTCAAATATATCCTGGCTGGCTGAGCAGAAGGGCGGACTGTGGAAAGTCAAGGCAGATTTTCCAAGGTACACAAGCATCTAAAAATACAAACTGAGGCCCATCCAGCTTTTCAAATCACGCTCACAGGTCAGGTCCATAGCTGCTACTGATTCTAATGAGAAATACTTCAGTGCTTTTTAAACTCCCACTAGATGTGTGTCTGCCTCTTTGGGCCCGTATGCGAATGCCTCTCAGGCTGTGTGATGTGCTGTGGTGCGCACAGGACTGGTTAAGAGAGAAAAGGGAATTTCAGACTCCACCGTGGTTACCACAGCACCCAATCTGCGTCAGGGTAACGAAGAGAGATAGTTCCCATCACGGCTGCATGATGTCTTTTGTCATGATAACTGGATGTTGAGGACTGGAGAGAGATTCTCTAGTAAAAATGTGTTTGGTTCTTACATGTATTGTGTTACTGTTTTGCAGGTGAGGGTGCAGTGTTGGCCATTGCAGGACATGGCAGTGGAACCAGACAAGCCAAAACAAAGCAAAGAACACCAAGAAGCCCACAGCGGACAGGAGGCTTCCTGGTTTGCAGAGTTATCTACCTTCAGTTGGTAAGAACTTTTAGTGTGGCCAATGCTGGAGTAATCTTTACAATTACCACAGACATCTGTGAGTTGTTTTAGGGAAAGGACCTCCCATAAGGAGAAGGAGAAAGGCATCTGGCAGGCACTGTAAATCATGTAGCATCCCACTGTGGCCCTGACCAGACAATTAGAAGATGTTTAGGAACAAGTCAAACCCTAACTTACCACTCCCATTGCCAGCTCCTGTGTGGTGCTGCTTAGATAAGCCTTGCTCTTGATGGCTAAAGATAGAAATGTTTTTCCACTCTGATTTTGTTTTTCTTTTTAAACTCTGTTAGACCAGGCCTCAAAATAGTTTTGGAGTTTATTTAATTCTCATTCTTCAACTTGGTTTCGTGCTGGGCGTCTCAGACTGGCTGGCCCTGGAGACAGCAGAGCTCTAGCTGGGACAGCCAAGCAGGCTGGTGCCCAAACACAACCTGCCATCAGAAACCCCTTATGAACCATGATCAGGAGTTAGCGGTGAGTGAAGCCTGGTGGTCTTGCTGCCAAGACAGAAATCTAATGATGGTGCATAGTGCTGCTATATCCAGCAGGAGCTGAATGGGGACCATTTTGTTTGGACCAGCAGGGGTGAAGCCAAATCAGTCCCCCAGACTTGCAGCTGCTGGCTGCATCGGGAGCTTGTAGCTGCCTGAGCTCGGTGGCTGCGCACCAGGAAGCTGGCTGCTGCTCCAGTAAGGGCTCCAGGTGCCCGTTGTCACAAAACATGTGCCGTCCTTGCCAGCTTCATAACTAGTTCCTGGGTAATGCTTCTTCCCTGTGTGGCGATCGCTTCCAGATGTGCCAAGGAAAACAGGGTGGATTTCGTGCAAGAGAGTATTTTCATATCATTTTCAGCGAGGAGATGAGCGTCATTTTTCCTGCATCAGCCAAAAAGAGAAATTCTGGCAATATTGTTTGACTCCTGCTGCCTTCACAAGTTGCCTTTGCCTCCATCAGAACAGTGCTGATAGCTGGCAGGCTTCACTACCGGTGGCTGTGCTCAGCCAGAGGAACTCCATACCGTCCACCAGAAGTATTTATCCCAGTTATCAAACACCAGGCACACAGCACATTGTCTCTGTCACTTCCCCCTTTTCTGCCTCCACCCGCCAGCCAGTCCACCCCAGAAACCACGTCTTGTCCTGCACCTAGTCTCCAGTTCAACATGATGTGAAGCTTTCCTCAGTCACTGAGCATACAGGCTGCCTTCTGCCAGGGCTGGTGAAAAACTTGTATCAATTCGCCATTGTTGCAAGGAAAAATGGCTCAGCTCACATAGGTTAAACCAAATCAGGATTTAAATGGTCTATTGATTTATTAAGGACATGTAATTAACTCTCAATCAGTGAACTTACATTCAGGATCTAGGTCAGCAATACAGCATTTCAACCATAACGTTCGACACTCAGAAAACACTAATAAATTCCTGCAAGTACCTAAACACACTTTTGTAACTAACTCCCAGAAGTTCTCATCCCAGTTAGGCAGGCACCTGCCCCTCTCTCACTGGCAGAGTGGTCACCTCTGGCAGCACAGGTCCCCCCATTTATGCCCCGCTCCCACGGGGGTTGTGGCCACTCCAGCTCTAGGGGTGCCTACGCTAGTGCCTACAATCAGCTAACGTGCCCGCTGGTGGGGAAGCACCCCAGCAGGTCACCCACACACCCCCGAAGTGTGGGTCCCTGCATGCTGCACCCCACCGGCTGGGGCCACGCGCTGGCTGCTGGCTGCTGACGGTGTCTCATGGATGGGGAAGCTGCCGCATCTGGTCTCAGCAGAGGCTGTGAGGTGCCAGGCTGCGCTTTGACTGCTGCTCTCTTCCCAGTCCGTGGCCAATCCCTGCTTCGTTACAATTTTTTATGCTTTTTTTACACGGCTTCTCAGACCAACTCGTTCTTTGTTTCAAAATTGTCTTTGTCATTCCCTGGTTACCGTTTAATCCAGCTGATGGCTGCCATCCTCTGCAGCATGATCAGCTTGGGACTGATGGTTGTTCCCCTCTTCAGCAAGATCAGTTTTGGGCAAATGCCCTCTCAGACACTTGGGGTTTCCATCCACACATGGTGTTTAAACTCACTTATCTATCCTAACATCTGTTGTTTTCCACATCATTTCACTCACCAAGGGTGAGCGGTGCAGGCACCCCCACAAATTATATTACATAACTATCAAACTGATATTAAAGAAAAGAATACTGGCCCCACGGCTGGATCTGGGGGGAGGTTCTTTCTATGTATATTTCCTTTCTCACTGCCTACCAGTTCACGATTTTTTTGAACTTAGTTACCTCAGCTTGCATAGCTATGTGCAATTAATCTGTTCAAATGCAGTTATTGTGCTCAGAGGACCAACCACATATGTCTATAAGCCAGATCCCAAGTGACCCCACATCTGTAGTGGGGACAGGGAGGGGAAGGAGCAAGGCTCGAAAGCTGTTTTTGTCACACTGTGTTCTGTTCTGGGAGACCACAGACCCCGCTCAAGCCAGCATAATGTGCAGCAGCCCCTGAGCGGGCTCTGCTTCTCCCGAACCTCCCAGGCAGAAAATTGGAGGACAGCCCTAAGGCAGTGCCCTGCAGGACTGGGAAGCCGGCACGGGGACCACACGCAGGCAACTGGCCTCACTGGGGCACGGAGGGCAGCTCTTGAGGGTCACCCCTCTCCCCTTCGAGGCCCTTGCGGCTCCCAGAGGGGTGCGAATTGCCCGTGTGCTACCCGGCTGCTCGCTCGCAGGCTGCAGGGCCGCCGCAGCTCTCCGCGCCTGTTGCGTTCCTCGCCCTCTCTCACCTGTTGTGTGCGACGCAGGCTTGGTGCCAAGCTCTCTAGCAGCTGCCCTGTCCCAGCTCCCTCGTGTGCCAGCCCCGGGGAGGCCCAGCCCCGCTTGTTTGCAGGGGCAGCACACGAATAGCAACTACTTGAGGCCATTTTGCATACTTCTGTCATCTTATAATTAGCGCTTGGTCCCGCAGCCTGTGAGAGTCCCTGCCCCCCAGGCGTTGCCTCTCTCCTTGCGCTCCTGCATGCTTCAGCATCACCCGCAGCCAGCTTCTAAGATGTTTCTACCAAAGTTCCTGCATGTCGCCGTCAGCTGCACAGTCTCATTCGCCCCACAAATGGCACTAACGGGCAGAACTGGCACCAAGCTGGACAAATCCTCACTCCACTTTGCTCTGCGCCGGGCCCTTCTCTTTCGCTGCCACATCAGAAGTAATGGTCCACCCTCCTCCTTGCCCGACAGGCTTTGTCCCAGTCCTGCAAGGCAGGAGACCCAAAGGAAGCAGGGATCTCATTGCTGGCTATGCCCAAACCTACCGGAAAAAATCACGTGCTCTTCACATGCTAACTCATCAGGGTGGTGAGATAAACCCTCAACAACTTCCATCCTGAAGGTTGTTCCTTTGCAGGTGCCGGTGCACAGCTTTCCCCAGGCCCGTCCTTCCTCCTCCAGATGATCTCCTGGACACGGGGTCACTTCGCACATTTTGTTCTTGGCAGTTTCAAATGTTGCCTCAGGCCCTTATCGCCTTAAAAAATCAAATCATATAGTGGTAGCCTTAGAGACGGCCTGATTGATATCTGAGCAGTCAAACAAACAGTAAATCTGAATAAAATATAGCACTCTGTTGCCTATTAGCTCTGCCGACTCCGAGAGGAGAGTTCACTGACATGAAGTGAAGTGCGTGCCCCGAGCGTGCATGGCACTGAGGCTCCGGGTGTGTAAATGCGTTTGCAGGAACGGTGTGCAACCCTCGTGGAGGGCCTTTCGCCTGTCCCAGATGCCACATGCCCCAGCCTGTGCAGTCACGGGGATTTGGTGTCGCTGGCCACTGCCAACCCAGCAGGACTTCTCTGTGTATTTATACAGAAATACAGGCACTTGAAGGAAGAAGAGAGAGCTTCCTGGTGATCCTTAAACAAAGACTGAAGAAGGCAGGAGCTCCTGCAGCTCAGCTTCCACCAGCACGCCTAGAGCTTGTAGCGATGGTGAGAATGTGCTCAAAGGAAGGTCGTGTTTCTGGGTGGCCATTTACCATGTAATCATGATATGCTTATTCAGATATTCTCTAACTGGTTTTTCCAAACTCGTTCTCTGTTGTCTTAGGAAAGGACGCTGTGGCAGAGCATACTCCCATTCAGATCTTCCCTGACTCAAATATCACTATGAACCTGCCTGAACATCCCATGCGTGTTTGTTTCAGATGACCCCATTGCTTGAGCAGCAGGCAAGGAGGGGAGTGCTGCACCGGCTGCTGCCATTACACGTGCCCTCAGCTAACTTGTGCGGTGTTCTCCTCTGCAGACTGGATGAGCTGAGCCCTGGCCTGTGGCTGATGCCAGACATGGCACCCAAGGGTGGGCTGTCTGATGAGCAGACTTCATGTTAGGGTGACACCACCACACACCCATGCACAGTTCCCAAACTGTTGCCCTTTGCAGCATAGCATACCTAGGCCATAAATTGCACCCAGGTGCTCCTCAGAAGGAGCATTGGTTCACTTCCCCAGGGGCCAGTGCAGACCTGACGGCCCAGCAGCTGACAGAAACCGCCTAGCTGGCTGCAGCGGCAACGGCGCTGAGGTCTGGGAGCTAAAAATGGGTGTTTTTTCCTCCAGCAGTGCACATCTACTTATTGCCTTGATTGTAATCACCGCCGCCTTAACGTGTAACTGATACTGTCCTCCCTGCAGCGTAGATGATGTTCGCCTGGGTATCAGATACTGCTCTCTGTGTTTGCTCCTGTTGTCACCCGCCATCAGCAGGTCTCTTTAAAAGATCAGCTCTGGCCAGACACCAAGGAGGAAAGAAAGACGCTGTTTCTCCTCTTCCCTTTAGCTGCTCAGCCCCTTTCGGTCACGCAAATGCCACAGAGACCCGATTCTCCTGCCCTGGGACGAAAACCCGTGCGGCACACCTGGCTCCCTTTGATGGCACGTAACGCATCGCGGCGCGTTCAGCGAAGCGGACGCTCCCAGCTTGGCACACACAGCCTTCGGGGCACGTGACCTCTCTATGCCTCCCGCACGACACCCGTCCGCTTTCCGTCCCGCTGGCCTGCACATCTTCGAGAAGTCTGCTCGTACGCCCGCGGCTGAGGAGGCCGCGCTCCTCTGTGGGGGCTTCTGGCCCGTGTGGACCCCGCAGGCGAAGGCCGACGGCCTAAACAAGCAGGTCTGTCGGGTGGGAGCTGCAGGGGCCGGTTCGGGGTCGTAGCCGTGGGTCACCTGGAGAAGGGTGCCGCAACCCGGCCCGTCCGACGGGGGATGGCTTCGGGAGGGCAGGGGGTGACAGCGGCCGGGCGGCCTCTCCGTGAGGCGCCAGAGGAGCACGCTGAGGGTGGTCGGTGGGGCGCTCCCCCGTCTCAGGCGAGGGCCCTGGCTCAGGTAACTCCCAGAGGAACGTGCGAGGAGGCACCGGGGAAGGCCCGGACCCGCGGGCGGGCCGGTGCGGGGGTGCGGGAGGAGGAGGAGAAAGAGGAAGGGGGGGGGAGGCGGGCGATGCCCGGCTCCCGGCC
>Ga0065711_1031454_pt1 | contig 29615 bp, 23 predicted proteins | sample Hoacrofraction12_FD_59098 | JGI IMG/M metagenome (GOLD analysis project Ga0065711, IMG submission 59098) | Hoatzin crop microbial communities from Cojedes, Venezuela - Epithelial fraction 12 v2 (version 2) | ecosystem: Host-associated > Birds > Digestive system > Esophagus > Crop | place... | reverse complement strand
TGTGTCAGTCTTATAGGGAAATAATAGCAGAAGGAAGAAAACTTAGAAACTTATTTAGCGGAAGAGCTAACCGTAGGGTTTCATAACCCCATCGGTGTCTTTCGCAGAAAGACGGGGAATAATTATGAGAGATATAGATTACCTGACGCTTCTAAGCAAGGATTTCCCCACAGCAAGACGTGCCACAGCTGAAATTATAAACCTGCGTGCCATCCTTGGACTCCCAAAGGGTACCGAGTACTTCTACTCCGATATCCACGGTGAGTACGAGAGCTTCCGTCACCTGATCAGAAGCTCCTCAGGTGTCGTAAGAACCAAGATTGAGGAAACATTTGGCAATCTGATGTCCGAGTCAGAGCAGCTTGCCCTGGCAAATCTCATTTACAATCCCGAAAGTGTCATGTCGAACATGAGAAAGAATGGGCTTCTGAGTGACGAATGGTATCGAGTAACCATCAACCAGCTTATAACTATCTGCCGTGAGGTCGGTACGAAGTTCACGCGTTCCAAGGTTCGTAAGAGACTGCCGAGTGACTACGGCTATGCCATAGACGAGCTGCTTCATACAGACGAACGTGATGATAATAAGAAGGTTTACTACCGTGAGATTATCAACTCAATCATAAATACAAACGCTTCCCGAGACTTCATCATAGCTCTGTGCGACACCATACATAAGCTGACTATAGATCAGCTGCATATAATCGGTGATATCTTTGACAGAGGTCCGCGAGCCGACTATGTCGTGGACGAGCTGATGAACTTTAATGATGTGGATATACAGTGGGGAAACCATGATGTAAGCTGGATGGGAGCAGCTGCCGGAAGCGAGGCATGTATAGCCACGGTTCTGAGAATCGCTACAGGCTATAACAGCTTCGATGTGCTTGAGGACGGCTACGGCATAAACCTGCGTCCTCTTTCGATGTTTGCGTCAGAGGTGTATAGAGACGACCCCTGTGAATGCTTCAAGCCGCACCTTCTGGACAGTAATAAGTACGACTCCGTCGATCCTGAGCTTGCCGCAAAGATGTGTAAGGCTATTACGATTATTGAACTCAAGCTCGAGGGACAGCTCATCAAGAGGCATCCGGAGTATAATCTGGAGGACAGACTGCTGCTTGAACATATAGACTTTAGTAATCATACGGTGGTTATAGATGGCACAGTGTATCTGCTTAAGGATAGCAACTTCCCGACTATCGACCCGGCAGATCCGTACAGACTCAGCCCCGAAGAGTCCGAGCTCATCGAAACACTTCGCTACTCCTTCAGGCACTCCTCCAGACTGCAGAGGCATATACGTTTCATATACTCTCACGGCTCGATGTATAGGATATGTAACAGAAATCTCCTCTTCCATGGCTGTATACCCATGACCGAGGATGGTGAGTTTGCTGTGCTTAAAACAGAAGGCGGAGAGTTTAGTGGGCGTGCGCTCATGGACTACCTTGAGAAGCGTATCGTAGATGCATATTTCCTGGACTATGACGAGAGTGACTCCGTCGCCTGCGCACGCAAGAAGTCAGCACTTGACCTCATGTGGTATCTCTGGAGCGGTCCGCTGTCTCCACTATTTGGCAAGGATAAGATGGCTACATTTGAGCATATATTTATAGACGAGCCGTCGCTCAGTGTCGAGCACTACAATCCTTACTATACATTTTCGAACGAGGCTGAGTACTGCGATAAGATATTTGAGAACTTCGGTATGGAGACCGAGAGGGCTCATATCATAAACGGTCACGTGCCGGTTAAGGTAAGTAAGGGCGAGAAGCCGGTCAAGGCCGACGGCAAGCTGTTCATCATCGACGGAGGTCTGTCAAAGGCCTACCACAGTAAGACCGGAATCGCCGGATACACACTGGTCTTTAACTCACACCATCTGGCACTTGCGGAGCATATGCCCTACGAACCCGGCAAGGAGAACACTCCGACCGTACACGTAGTGGAAACTATGCCGCGCCGCCTCATGGTAAGCGACACCGACCGTGGTGATGAAATACGCCAAAAGATATCTGACCTCGCGGAGCTGCTTGAGTGCTACAATCTCGGAATCATACGGGAGCATGCGGGGCAGGTTTCATAAGTCATAACTTATGAACACTGGCATTATAACTAATGTATGACATACGGTGGTCTCTCATCAGGTACATATCCCGGTCCATACGAATCGTACTCTTCAAAAAGTATCGTATCGTGCGCATCAGTCTTGCCCCAGTCATCCCATCCGGCAGGATTTATGTGTTCACCAAGGTAGCAGTTCTCGAGCCTTACCTTCGCGAACTCACGCCACGGGCGTGCTATATAGCAGCTGCCGGCGGTAACGATGCCACTGTTCCACGCCGCCATGTCCGGTACGAACCGGCAGTTTCTTATAGTGAAGCCCATGTCCTGTCCCTCCGGTGTACATGGTGCAAATACATACCCCGGCTCAACGCTGATAAACTCACAGCCTTCAAACACCGCCGCAGCTCCTCCGAATATAAAGTCAACTCCGCCGTATATTCTGCAATTCGTGAAGCGGTACTCTCTCGGAGTGCGCGGTGCATATTGCTTCGGTCCGAGGAAGCCATCCTCCTCTATCTCCTTCGGCGGAAGCGGTGCCAGGAAGAGCGAGTCCTGGTGTCCTATGATATCGCAGTCCTCAAGGACTATCCCGTCACCATCCAGATACAGTGCTATTGCCTGTCCGACCTTCTCTCCCGGTCCGGCAGTGTTCTCAAACCTGCATCTTCTAAATGTTATATCGTCCCCATCAACCAGCACAGACTGTGTCCTGAACGTATGGTACGGTCTGCCATCCGGATGCTGCTGCCTTGCATACAGGTTTCCGGTGTATGTCTTATCCTCTATAATTAAGCCATTCTCTGATATAGTTACCATCTTCGCCTCTCTCTTGCTAAAAAAACATCTCCGTCTCTCAAAGCATATTTTATGTTCACAGAAGGAAATGTTATAAGGCGATGCTGCTAATGTCAACAGGCGAACATGCAAAATAACTTCAGTTTGATTTTTTCAGGTGTATGAAATAAAATGTAAGAGCTTACAGCGTGTTTTGGCATTTGAATAATTAGTATTTGCAAAATTAACATTTGCATAGGAATGCATGAGCACCATCTACACACGCAGCAGCACACCACTGATTATATAATACGGAGTACAACGAATGAATATATATGACATAGCAAAAGAGGCCGGAGTATCTATCGCAACTGTTTCGCGTGTTGTTAACGGCAGTGATAAGGTCAGTGCCACAACAAAGGAAAAGGTTCTGGCCATAATCGAGAAGTCCGACTATAAACCTAACATTTTCGCGCAGGGGCTTGGTTCGGATACCATGCACACGATAGGTATCCTTGTGCCCAGCATATCCGATATGTATATGTCTGCCGCCGTGGCACATATAGAGAGTCTGCTTCATGACTACGGCTACGACGTAATCCTCGGCTGCAGCGGCTACTCTGCAGAGGAGAAGGAGACTCACATCAAGCTCCTCCTCGATAAGAGGATCGATGCACTCATGCTCGTCGGCTCTACCTACTCAGGCTCCGAGGACGACAGTCACAACACAGACTTCATCATAGAAGCAGCTAAACAGAAGCCGGTATTTCTTATAAACGGCATACTGTCCGGTCAGAATATCTACTGCACAGCTTCGAACGACCTACAGGCAACCTATAGTGCCGCAAATCACCTTTTAGAATCAGGCTTCACGAAGACACTCTTCCTCACGGACTCGAGGTCCTACAGTGCCAATCAGAAGCTTGCCGGCTTTAAGCGTGCACTCGGTGACGCAGGCATGGCAGTCCGTGACGAGTATATAATCCACACCGTAAATGATATCCACACCGTAAGAGACCTGCTGCTGGGACTTGGTCTATCCTTTGACAGTGTTCTCGCGACTGATGACGGCATGGCTGTCGGTGCGGTGAAGTATGCTGCAGAGAAGGGACTTCGTATCCCTGAGGATATCAGTATCATCGGCTATAACAACTCTAACCTGTGCGTATGCTCAACACCTGAGCTTACATCCATAGATAACAAAATCAAGCAGGTATGTAAGGACTCGGTTGACAGGATGATAACCGTGCTTGAGGGTAAGACAGATGTCCCCCGCCAGAGCATCGTGGCATGTTCACTGGTGCACAGAGCGACCACTGTAAAGGTCAGCGAATCAAACATCAAGGTCTGACTCGTAAGTGTCCACTTTGCTATGGCATGCCTCAAGCTTACATTTGAGGCATGCCATTTTCTACTGCCCGCGATTGTCATCACACCTGCAATTTCACCTAGCATATTCCACATTTCCGGAACTACCAATTACAAATCATCATAGTTATCCATCATCTTCCCACCCTCAAATTTCGCAGTAAATTTTAATAATTTACCCTTGACATCATACGGCTCAAAAGTTATGATGTAAGCGCTTACATAAATAAGCAGACTTTGTAAAAATTAAACTATTTTAATTGCCTATTAATTACTTATTAATTACCTATAAGGAGGTTACACAGCATCATGAAGAAATTTCTGGATGATGATTTCATGCTTAATAACGAGACAGGTAAGTACCTGTTCCATAAGTACGCCGAGGCTCTCCCTCTCGTAGATTATCACTGCCATATATCACCTAAGGAGATATATGAGAACCGTCGCTACAACAATATCGCAGAGATATGGCTTGGCGGTAAGAATCCCGACGGAAGCTACTTCGGTGACCACTATAAGTGGCGTGTTATGAGATCAAATGCAACACCTGAGAATCTCGTAACCGGAGATGCAGATCCCTACGACAAGATGGTAGAGTTTGCAAAGGCTCTTGAGATGGCAATCGGCAATCCGATGTATCACTGGTGTAACCTGGAGCTGAAGAAGTACTTCGGCATCACAGAGCCTCTTACAGTAGATAATGTAAAGGAAATCTGGGACAAGACAAGCGACATGCTGCAGAACGACCCCACCCTTTCAGTACGAGGCATCATAGAGAAGTCAAATGTTAAGTATGTCGGCACAACCGATGATCCCGTGGATACACTCGAGTGGCACGAGAAGCTCGCTGCAGACCCGACACTTAAGTTTATGGTTTGTCCTTCATTCAGACCTGACAAGGCTATAAACATCAGCAAGGCAAGTTTCACTGACTACATCAAGGCACTTGCTGCATCAGTCGGTAAGGACAGCCTCACATCCTGCAGAGAGGTGCTGGACGCACTCGACGAGAGAATCGACTTCTTCAAGAAGCATGGCTGCCGTGCATCTGATCACGGTATCGACTACATTCCCTTCAAGCTCTGCAGTCTTGACGAGGCAGACGCTATATTTGCAAAGGCTATGGCAGGCGAGGAGCTTACACGTGACGAGGTCGATAAGTATCAGACAACTGTTCTTCTCCACCTTGCACGTAAGTACAAGAAGGAAAATATCGTCATGGAGCTTCACTACTCCTGCACAAGAAATGTTAATGAGAGAATGTTTAAGCTCGAGGGACCTGACACAGGCTTCGATATGATAGCTAAGAGCACCTGTGGTGATGAGCTGGCTATGCTCCTCTCAGAGCTTGATAAGACAGACGAGCTTCCGAAGACCATCATCTTCTCACTCGACCATAACGACTTCAACCTGATAGGTACCTGCATGGGTGCATTCCAGTCAGCAGAGGTTCCCAGCAAGATACAGATGGGTGCGGCATGGTGGTTCCTGGATACAAGAGATGGCATGGAGGAGCAGATGCGTTCACTTGCAAATCTCGGTCTTCTCGGAAACTTCGTAGGAATGCTTACAGACTCACGTTCATTCCTCTCCTATACAAGACACGACTACTTCAGACGTATCATGTGCAACCTCATAGGCCAGTGGGTTGAGGACGGCGAGTATCCCAACAACGAGGAGTCACTGAAGAAGATAGTTGAAGGAATCAGCTACAAGAACGCTGAGAGATACTTCGGAATTGAGTAATCACAATCTGCTGCAGTAAACATATGCACGGATTACGACCGTAAAGAAACATTAACTTAGTTAAAATGTTAAGAATATAGGGAGAATAAAGATGGAAAAGTTAAGCTATAAGACACTTGAAACAGTAGGCTATGACGGATATCTTCTCAAGGATGCACCTGAGCGTGTGCTCCAGTTCGGAGAGGGTAACTTCCTCCGTGCATTTGTTGATTACTTCATCGACTGCATGAACGAGAAGGCAGGCTTTAACAGCAAGGTTGTTGTAACACAGCCTATCGGTCAGGGACTTGCACCCATGATAAATGAGCAGGAGGGTCTCTACACACTCTTCCTGCGCGGATCAGAGGGCGGCGAGAAGATTAACAGAAAGCGCGTTATCTCAGCTATATCACGTTGCCTCAATCCTTACGAGGACTTTGATTCACTTATGGAGACAGCACTTAATCCCGATCTCAGATTTATCGTTTCAAATACAACCGAGGCCGGTATAGCATTTGACCCCGCATGCAAGCTTGACGATGCACCTCCCGCAAGCTTCCCCGGAAAGCTCACCAAGTTTCTCTATAAGAGATATCAGAGTAAGCTTCCCGGCTTCATCATCCTGTCATGTGAGCTTATAGATCATAACGGCGATGAACTTCGTCGCTGCGTGCATGAGTATATAGACCTGTGGCATCTTGAGAACGACTTCCGCACATGGGTAGACAGCGAGAACATCTTCTGCTCAACACTTGTAGACAGAATCGTTCCGGGATATCCCAGAAGCGAAGCTGCTTCTATATGTGAGGAGCTCGGCTATCAGGATAACCTCATCGACACCGGAGAGGTATTCGGTTTCTGGGTTATCGAGGGACCTCAGAACATCAAGGACGAGTTCCCGTTTGAGAAGGCAGGACTTCCCATAATAGTTGTTGATGATGTAACACCCTATAAGCAGAGAAAGGTTCGTATACTTAACGGTGCTCATACTTCATTTATCATGGCAGCTTATCTGTCAGGTCAGGACATCGTTCGTGACTGCATGAAGGATGACGTAATCCACACATTTATGAATCATACGATATATGACGAGGTTATACCTACACTTGACCTCCCGAAGGACATGCTTGAGGAGTTTGCTGCTGCAGTCACAGAGAGATTCTCGAACCCCTATGTTGACCATCAGCTGCTTTCGATATCTCTTAACTCCACATCTAAGTGGAAGGCAAGATGTATGCCTTCGCTTCTTGAGTATGCTAAGAGAAACGGCGGAGAGCTTGCAAGGTTCCTTACATTCTCATTTGCAGCATACCTTACCTTCTATCACAACGGTACAGAGAAGGGTGACGGATGCCTTATCGCTAAGCGTGGTGAAGATACATACGAGATAAAGGATGATCAGTGGGTACTCGACTTCTTCTACGAACACAAGGATGATGACGATGCAGCGCTCGCTGAGGCTGTTATCTCAAATGATAAGATGTGGGACGGAGAGCTTCTGAAGCTTAAGGGCTTCACCGAGGAGGTTATAAAGGATCTCGCGCTCATCCGTGAAAATGGTATGTACGAAGCTATGAAGCTTATAAACGGCTAATACAACCGTTGCAATTGGTACGAATAATAGGTACCGGCACAGACCGGCGAACACGTAATAACTAACACGAGGTAAATTCTGTGAAGGCTATAAAGATACATCCGTCTGATAATGTTGCCGTGCTGCTGAAGGATCTTGCAGCAGGTGAGCGACTCGATATAGACGGCATAACAGTAACAGCTCTTGATAATGTCCAGAGAGGTCATAAGATAGCTCTCGCTGACATAGATAAGGGCTCAGAGATAATCAAATACGGCAACACCATTGCTGTTGCCACAAAGGACATAAAATGCGGTAACTGGGTGCATACCCACAACGCGCGCACCAACCTGTCAGAGGGCGGCGAATATACATACGATCATAAGGTTTACGAGCTGCCTAAGGTGGCTGAGAAAACATTTATGGGATACAGACGAGCAGACGGCTCTGTCGGTATCAGAAATGAAATCTGGATTATACCGACTGTCGGCTGTGTAAATGGTATCGCCAAGCAGCTTGTAGAGGAGAATCAGAAGCTTGTCAGCGGAAATATAGACGGACTCTATACCTTCCCGCATCCCTTCGGCTGCAGTCAGCTGGGTGGCGACCACGAGCAGACGAGGAAGCTCCTCGCAGCACTTGTTAAGCATCCGAATGCCGGCGGCGTGCTGGTGCTCGGTCTCGGCTGTGAGAACCTGACCATGGCGCAGTTCCAGGAGGAGCTGGGTGACTGGAATCCCGACCGTGTAAAATTCCTGGTATGCCAGGATGTAAATGACGAAATAGAGGTTGGCTCGGAGCTGCTCCGTGAGCTTGCTGCATACGTAAAGCAGTTCAGCCGTGAGGAGATACCGGCAAGCGAGCTGGTAATCGGTATGAAGTGCGGCGGTTCGGACGGACTGTCCGGTATCACTGCAAATCCGACCGTAGGTCGTTTCTCAGACAGACTTATATCTCTCGGTGGAACCACTATACTTACAGAGGTTCCGGAAATGTTTGGTGCAGAGTCAATACTCTTCTCACGCTGTGAGAACAAGGACGTATTCGACAAGGCCGTAAACATGGTAAATGATTTCAAGGACTACTTCGTATCTCACGGACAGGTTGTCTATGAGAACCCCAGTCCCGGCAACAAGGCCGGCGGTATCACAACCCTTGAGGATAAGTCCTGCGGCTGTGTACAGAAGGGCGGAAGTGCACAGATAACCGATGTACTGAGATACGGTGACCGGGTTAAAACTAAGGGGCTTAATCTCCTGTCGGGACCCGGCAACGACCTTGTAAGTGCTACAGACCTTACGGCAGCCGGAGCTCATATGATACTTTTCACTACCGGCCGCGGTACTCCCTTCGGAGCACCTGCACCTACAGTGAAGATATCAACCAACACTCCTCTCTACGAGAAAAAGGGTGCATGGATAGACTTTAACGCCGGAACAGTTGCCGACGGTGAAAGTCTCGACGATGCAGGTGACAGACTGCTTGACTTCGTACTCGAAATAGCAAGCGGCAAGAAAACTCATAACGAAGAGCGAAACTTCAGAGAAATTTCGATATTTAAAGACGGCGTTGTGTTATAGCAATCTTGATTATAATCATTTTTGCAAATGTACTGCCGTGCTATAAAAGATACAGGATTGCTGATATTCTATGAATATCAACCACCCTTGTAAATCGTTATTAATGTGTATTTAAATTATTATTTGGAGGGTATTTACAATGTTTGGATTTGGTACAATGATTGACATCCTAAAGAAGAACCATAAGACTATAGTTCTCACAGAGGGAACCGATGCAAGAATACTTGAGGCTTCATCCCGTCTTCTTGCAAGTAACTTCCTCAAGCCTATACTTATCGGTAATCCCGATGAGATATATGAGGCTGCCGAGGACAGCGGCTTCAATATCAGAGGAGCTAAGATTATAGATCCCAACAACTTCGAGGACATCGACAAGATGGTTGCTGAGTTCTGTGAGATCAGAAAGAGCAAGGGCGTAACCGAGGATCAGGCTCGCGAAACACTTAAGTCCGCTAACTACTTCGGTACTATGCTTGTAAAGATGGGCTATGCAGACGCACTGCTCGGAGGAGCTACATACTCCACAGCAGATACAGTTCGTCCCGCACTTCAGCTTATCAAGACCAAGCCCGGCAACCACATCGTATCATCCTGCTTCATACTCGTTCGTCCCGGTGCTACCGGTGATAACGAAGTACTTGCCATGGGTGACTGCGGTATAAATATCAAGCCCACTGAGGACGAGCTTGTAGAAATTGCAGAGGAGACCATCAAGTGTGCAAGAGTATTCGGTGTTGACCCGAAGGTTGCCTTCCTCAGCTACTCAACAGACGGTTCAGGTAAGGGCGAGGATGTCGACAAGATGAGAAATGCAGCTCGTAAGACAAAGCAGCGTAACCCCGATGTTCCTATCGACGGTGAGATGCAGTTTGATGCTGCCGTATCTCCTAACGTAGCTCATAAGAAGTTCCCCACATCAGAGGTTGCGGGACATGCGAATACATTTATCTTCCCTGACATAAATGCAGGAAATATCGGTTACAAGATAGCCCAGAGGATGGGTAACTTCGAGGCCTATGGTCCCATCCTTCTCGGTCTTAATTCTCCTATAAATGATTTGTCAAGAGGTTGTACAGCTCTTGAGGTTTACTCAATGGCTATAATAACCGCAGCTCTTTCATAAGCCCTCGTAAAGACGCTCGCGTAAACTGACAGATCGATAGCCCCGGTTCTACCGCCGGGGCTATGATTTTGTTTATTAGAAAGGTCACACCATGAAGCTCTACGATAAGTCTAAGATAGACTTTAACAACCTGATGTATACAAACCATGACCTGACAGCACTGCTGATTCCGCTGATATTTGAGCAGCTGCTGAACTCATTTATGGGTATGGCAGATACCGTCATGGTATCAAATGTCGGCAGCGCCGCCATCTCAGCGGTGTCACTTGTTGACTCCATAAACAACCTCATCATACAGGTATTCTCGGCACTTGCAACCGGAGGCACCATCATCTGCTCCCACTTCCTTGGACAGGGCAACCGCCGCCAGGCTGTACGCTCCGCCGAGCAGGTTGTGCTTGTAGTGTTCGCCCTTTCACTCTCCCTGAGTTTGCTATGCATGGTACTGAAGCAACCGCTGCTGCATCTGATCTTCGGTTCAGTAGAGGCCGATGTAATGCGCGGAGCCATAATCTACTTCCAGGTAACGCTCATATCATTTCCTTTCCTGTCACTCTTCTCGGCCGGAAGCGCCTTCTTCAGAGCATTTGACAACAGCCGTTTTCCCATGATTATATCCATCATCGGAAATGTTATGAACATCGCCGGCAATGCCCTCCTGATATTTGGCCTCGGCATGGGTATAGAGGGTGCGGCACTGTCCACTCTCTTCTCGAGAATCTTCTGCTTTGTGGCAATATTTGTAGCTCTGAGAAACCCTCACAACGCAATCTATATCAGGAAATACTTCCACATACGTCCCAACGGTAAGCTGATTCACAGGATACTGAATATCGGTATTCCCTCCGGTATAGAGAACGGTATGTTCCAGTTCGGTAAGCTTGCCATACAATCAAGTGTATCAACACTGCCCACAACCGCTATCGCAGCACAGGCCATGACTATAATATTTGAGAGTCTGAATGGTATATCAGGAATTGCTATCGGCATCGGTCTGATGACCGTAGTCGGACAGACTCTTGGTGCCGGCAGGCACGAGGAGGCAAAGTACTATATCGTCCGTCTGTCATGGATAGCTGAGATATCGATTGTTATAGCATGTATCCTTACATATCTGGTGGCATTTCCGATTACGAGTCTTGCCGATATGGAACCGGAGAGCCGTGAGCTCTGCCTTCATATGCTGGGATGGATTTCACTGGTGAAGCCGGTCGTGTGGACGATGTCATTTGTGCCCGCATACGGTCTTCGCGCCGCCGGTGATGTGAAGTTCTCCATGATAGTCGGCAGCATCACCATGTGGACCTGCAGAGTTGCCATATGTGTCTTCCTGATACGTGTCATGGGCTTCGGTCCGATGGCAGTATGGATTGGTATGTTCGCTGACTGGACACTCAGAGGTATCATATACTCTATAAGATTCCTCAGCGGTAAGTGGCTGAATCATGAGGTCGTGTAATGTCACGGCATTCGCAAAATGAAGCTACAAGTATCTTCACTTGGCTCATTGCTATCGCGTACAATTGAAAAAGCAGCATCCCCCCAGATGCTGCTCCAAAGTGTAGTATATAGCTTTTTGCTCACCTAAAACGTTAACCGTCTAGTAATTGTTCATAAATGTTGTGAACTGGAAGTACGTAACCTTCTCGGTTCCAACCTCGGTAACCGTTATCGAAGTATCCGGATCCTTCTTTACTGCACCATACAGAACCTTATGCATCTTCACCTGGTACAGCCCCTGTGTCAGCTGCTCCATAAATGTATATGCAGCCTCCTTCGGATTCTTAGCCATAACGGTCATATCTGATCCTGTTGAATGACAATTGTAATACTTCATAACTCGTCCCTCGTTTCTTAATTCTTCGTAAATATTTTAACCAACATCGTATATTTTTGCAAACCGCGTTTGTACGAAATGAACAAATGTAAACGCTTACTCCGATACGTTTTTTTAAAAAACCGTATCAGAACCGTATCAAGCTATGCCCCAAGTTTCGACAGGAATGCCTTCGTTCTTTCATTTGAAGGATTGTCTATGACATCCTCGGGACGCCCCTCCTCAACTATCACTCCTCCATCCATAAAGATTACACGGCTTGCAGCCTTCCTTGCGAAGTCTATCTCGTGAGTTACGATAACCATGGTCATCTTGTCCTCTGCAAGCTGCCTCAGTACCTGCAGGATGCCGGCTGTTATCTCGGGATCGAGTGCGGATGTTGGTTCATCAAAGTACAGCAGCTTCGGATTCATAGCAAGGGCTCTCGCTATGGCAACTCTCTGGCTCTGTCCGCCGGAGAGCTGATACGGATAGTAGTCACCCTTATCTGCAAGTCCAACCTTCTCGAGCAGCTGCCTTGCCTCTTCCTCAACCTCCATCTTATCACGCTTCTGTACATGGATTGGAGCATCGCAGACGTTTTTCATAACAGTATAATGCGGGAAGAGATTGAAATTCTGAAATACAAGTCCGAAGACACTTCGGATTTCCTTCATCCCACTTCCCTTTACATATACGGACTTTGATACACCGTTCATCTCTGTCGACTTAGCCGCAGCCTTACCGTCATATATAAGGTCTCCGTCGTCCATAGTCTCAAGCATCGTCGCACATCTAAGCAGCGTTGACTTACCCGAACCCGACGGTCCGAGGATAGCGACCACCTCTCCCTCATCAACCTTCATCGAGATATCCTTCAGCACCTCCAGGTCTCCGAAGCTTTTCTTTAAATTATTTATCTCAAGCAGTGACATAGCTTATACCTCACTTAATTTTCCATATTGCAAAACAACAGTCACATCACGTCGCATATTCCTTCAACTACATGCTTTTACACAATCTTGAACTTGATAGACTTCTCCACCTTCTCCATCAGCATAGCCACTATGAAGTTAAAGATGTAGTAGAACAGACCGGCTACAAAAAGCGGCATGATGGATGCCTGCGCTGCTGCCGTCTGCTTCGCTATTGTAAACATTTCCGTGTAGGCAAGTGCAAAGGCAAGAGACGTATCCTTGACCAGAGTTATAACTTCGTTTGTAACAGGCGGGATAACACGCTTAACCATCTGCGGAAATGTTATGCGCCAGAAGGTCTGTGCTCTCGAGTAGCCGAGTATCACGGCTGCCTCATGCTGACCGATGGGGATACCCTCAACACCGGCTCTGAATATCTCTGCGAAGTACGCAGCATAGTTAAGTGAGAAACCGATGATTACTGCATAGAACCTGAAGCTCGAGGATACGCTGATTCCGAACACATAGTACGGTCCGAAAAAAACAACCAGAAGCTGCAGCATCAGAGGTGTACCTCTCATGATAGATATGTATATCCTTGCCAGGATTGAAAGCACCTTGATCTTAGATCTCCGGATTGCCATAAGCAGAAGTCCGAGAGGAAGCGAGAATATAAGTGTAAGCAGGAATATTGCAAGTGATGCAAGCATTCCCTTTGACAACTCCTTGACGATTCCTGCGAAATCAAGCTTTCCGGCAACCTTGGACGCTGCGGCATCGTCACCGCCCGCTTCAGCTGCGTCATCTGCGTCGCCGCTCACTCCGGAATCATCACCACTTACATCCGCATCAAGCAGATATGCCGCATCCGTACCCTCTTCGCCAAGACAGACACTGTCCTCAAGTCCCCACTCCTTAGCTATCTCCATGAAGGTTCCGTCGGCATTCATTTCATCGAGAGTTTCCTGAACCATGTCACGAAGCTCTGTGTTGCCAAGCTTGAAGCCGATACCGTACTGCTCGCTGGAGACATTTGCCTCAAGCATTCTAAACCCATCACCTCGCGCCTCTATCTCGTACTTTGCAACACCGATATCCATACATACGGCATCTGCCGAGCCGGATTCAAGATTAAGAAATGCGCTGTTATAGTCGGCAACCTGCTGCAGCTCTGCAAAGGAAGCTGCAAGTGCTATGTTCTCCTCCGATGCGTCCGCGCCCGTAAATGCAGCAAGCGCCGATGAGTCAGCCTGTACGATAACTATCTTACCGGCCAGGTCTGTGAGTTCGTTTATATCCGAGTCAGTCTTAACCACCACAACCTGTGAGTTATCGACATACGCCTTCGACCATGTGTACTTACCCTCACGACCGTTTATCGTGAAGCCGTTCCAGATACAGTCGATTGATCCGGAGCTTAGCTCCATGTCCTTACTATCCCAGTCGATAGGCTGCTTCACCAGTGTCCATCCGCGTCTGGCACAAACCTCAGCGGCAAGGTCAAGGTCGAAGCCCACATACTCACCATTTTCATCCTTATAGCCATATGGCGGAAATGATGCATCGAAGCCGACGATAAATGTCTCCTCGGCATGAACCTCTGACGTTGACGGAACTGCAAGCAGTGACACAATCAGTGACACAACAAGCAGTGACATCAGAATAACTGTCAGCTTATCTCTATTCATCTTATTCATGGGATTTATCCTCCTAAACACACTTTCGAAAGTATAACACACACATTATATTATGAGCAAATCAAACACTATAAGGCGACAAAAAGGGTATCTGAGACATCTTTGTCTCAAATACCCTTTTACAATTCACATATAACAAGTCTCACTCCGGGGATCATGATATCCCGGTTAAATTTCCGTAGATATCTCTATCCAAGCTTTATAGGACTTGCCTTCTTACCTGCCTTATACTCTGCCATCACACCCATCAGCTCATCAGGTGTCACGGTGCTCTGCTCACCGGTTTTCATGTTCTTAAGAGAAACCTTGCCCTCAGCTATCTCATCCTCACCTATTATGATGACATAGGGAGCCGCAAGCTTATCGGCATAAGACATCTTCTTCTTAAACTTCTTATCCTCGAGGTATATCTGAACCGACATACCCTCTCTTCTCAGAAGTGCAGCCACCTCAGCCGCCTTCTCCTTATCCTCAGTCATCGGAAGCACCAGCACATCCACCGGACTTCCGAGCTCATCACTCAGATATCCGTACTCACTGAGTATAAAAAACAGTCTCGTGAGGCCTATCGACATACCCACTCCCGGCAGCTTCTTGTCAGTGAAGTAGCCTGCCAGATCATCATAGCGTCCACCGCTGCAGATACTTCCTATCTCCGGCTTTGGCAGGAAGCATGTCTCGTAAACCGTACCAGTGTAGTAGTCAAGACCACGTGCTATCGACAGGTCGACTGCATAGTTCTTCTCGTTTACGCCAAAGAGCTTCATATACTTCACAACAGTTGACAGCTCCTCGACACCCTTCTCAAATGTCTCGCTCTGATTCTCCAGACCTCTCAGCATATCGAGTGTCTCATCCGTTGAGCCCTCAAATGCGAGTATATCCAGGATAGCATTCGCCTTGTCTGATGTAACTCCTATCTCGCCAAGCAGACGAACCACCTCGCCGCGACCTATCTTCTCGAGTTTATCGATAGTTCTAAGAGTCTCCTCCTTATACTGCGATACATCAAACATTTCGAATATGCCGCTCAGCACCTTACGATTGTTTAGCCTTATGACATAGTCGCTGAGTCCGATGCTGTCGAAGACCTCACACATGATGCTCGGCACCTCGGCGTCATTTATGACACTCAGCTCACCGTCCCCGATTACATCGATATCACACTGATAAAACTCTCTGAAACGTCCGCGCTGATTTCTCTCGCCGCGGTAAACCTTGCCTATCTGAAATCTTCTGAAGGGAAATGCAAGCGTGCCATAGTTCATAGCCACGTACTTAGCAAGCGGCACCGTCAGGTCATAGCGAAGTGTGATATCCGTGTCACCCTTGTCGAAGCGGTATACCTGCTTCTCCGTCTCGCCGCCGCCCTTCGCAAGCAGTATCTCAGTTTTCTCCATCACGGGATTATCCATGGGATAGAAGCCGTGTGATCTGAAGACCTGTTCCATTCGCTCCTTTATGACATTAAATATAATCTGCTTCTCGGGACTAAGCTCCATGAATCCCGGAAGATTTGTAGGCTTTATCATACTGATTCCTCCCAGTTAATCAATTATTTACATCACCGCGTTAGTTTACAACATATCCGTGTATGTGTCAAAACACTCACCTCTTCAGATACTTCTTCAAATACTGTCCCGTGTACGACTTCCTCTTCCTTGCTATCTCCTCGGGTGTTCCGCATGCTACGACCGTACCGCCGCCGCTGCCGCCCTCGGGTCCCATATCTATTATGTAGTCAGCCTGCTTGATAACATCCATATTATGCTCGATGACTACGACAGTATTTCCGGAGTCCGCGAACTTCTGAAGTATCTCCAGCAGCTTCCTCACATCATCGAAGTGAAGTCCTGTAGTTGGCTCGTCCAGTATATATATGGTGTTTCCGGTGCTGCGCCTGGAGAGCTCAGTGGCAAGCTTGATACGCTGAGCCTCGCCGCCTGATAGCGTGGTCGAAGGCTGACCGAGTTTGATATATCCAAGACCAACATCCTGCAAGGTCTTAATCTTCCTGTATATCGAAGGCACAGCCTCGAAGAACTCGCAAGCCTCATCAACTGACATGTCGAGCACCTCGTATATATTCTTACCCTTATACTTCACCTCAAGAGTCTCGCGGTTATACCTCTTACCGCCGCAGACCTCACACGGCACATATATATCAGGCAGGAAATGCATCTCTATCTTAACTATTCCGTCACCCTTACATGCCTCGCATCTGCCTCCCGACACGTTAAATGAAAATCTGCCCTTACCGTATCCGTAAGCCTTGGCGTCTCTCGTCTCAGCAAAGAGTCCTCTTATAAGATCGAATACTCCTGTGTAGGTTGCAGGGTTTGACCTCGGAGTCCTGCCGATTGGCGACTGGTCGATATCTATCACCTTATCGAGTTGGTCTATTCCCTCTATATCATCATGCTTACCGGGCTTCACACGTGCACGGTTGAGGTCTCTGAGTAGTCTCTTCTTCAAGACCTCATTTACAAGGGAGCTCTTGCCTGAGCCGGATACACCTGTAACCACTGTAAATATGCCAAGCGGCACATCCACGTCGACATGCTTCAGGTTATTCTCCGCAGCTCCCCGAACCTTGAGCCAACCCGTCGGTTCACGCCTCGTCTTCGGTACCGGGATGGAGGTTTTGCCACTTAGGTACTGTCCTGTGATTGATCTCTCACACTTCTCGATATCCTCAACCGTTCCTTCTGCTACTACCTCGCCGCCCATACGTCCGGCGCCGGGACCGATGTCCACTATATAATCTGCTGCACGCATAGTATCCTCATCGTGCTCGACAACTATCAGAGTATTTCCGACACTCTGCAGACGCTTAAGCGATGCTATCAGCTTGTCGTTATCTCTCTGGTGCAGTCCTATGGACGGCTCATCGAGAATGTACGTAACACCGACAAGTCCCGAGCCTATCTGCGTGGCAAGCCTGATACGCTGCGCCTCACCTCCGGACAGCGTTGCAGTCGCACGGCTGAGTGTAAGATATCCAAGCCCGACGTCCACCATGAAGCTAAGCCTCGAGCCTATCTCCTTCAGGATATCGCGTCCTATCATCATCTGTCTGTCGGTAAGCTCGAGTCCGTCAACATAGCTTTTCAGCTCGTCTATCGGCATCTCTGTCATATCATATATATTCTTATCGCCGACCGTTACCGCAAGTGACGACGGCTTCAGTCTCTTACCGCTGCAAACCTTACATGGCGTATATGTCATGAACGACTCGAAATCCTCCTTCGTCGACTCAGAGCCGGTATAGCGGTAACGCTCCTCTACATTTGCGATAAGTCCCTCAAATGGATGTACAAATGTATTCCTGCGGCTTCTCTGACTCTGATAGTGAATCGTAATCCTGCGGCCGCGGGTTCCATTTATGATGACGTCCTTCGCCATCTCGGGCAGGTCCTTATAGGGCACATCCAGTGAGAAACCATACTCCTCAGACAGCGCCACAAGCACCGCATGCGTAAATGAATGCGGGTCGCCGCTCGACTGCCAGCCGGGCACTGCAAAGACCCCCTCATTCAGCGTCCTCGACGTGTCAGGAATCATGAGTTCAACATCCAGTCTTCTCTCCCAGCCGATACCCGTACATGCCGGACATGCTCCGAAGGGATTATTAAAGGAGAAGGATCTCGGCTCTATCTCGTCTATAGATATGTTACAGTACGGACATGAGAAGCTCTCCGAAAATGTAAACGTCTCACCGTCTATCACTTCAACATTTACCACACCGTCAGCCTGTCGGAGAGCTGTTTCAAGTGAGCCTGCAAGCCTGCTCTCGATGCCCTCCTTGATGATCAGACGGTCTATAACTATATCCACATTATGCTTCTTGTTCTTATCGAGCTTTATCTCCTCGTCAAGCGTGTACTGATTTCCGTCGACATTTACACGGACGTAGCCCTGACGGCGTGCACGTTCGAAGAGCTTCTCCTGAGTTCCCTTCTTACCGCGTACGACCGGGGCGAGTATCTGAAACTTCGTCCTCTCGGGCATGGCCATGACTGTGTCAACCATCTGGTCCACAGTCTGCTTCTCGATGATTCTGCCGCAGTTCGGACAGTGCGGCACACCGACTCTCGCATAGAGAAGTCTCAGGTAATCATATATTTCCGTCACCGTACCAACCGTTGAACGCGGGTTACGGTTAGTTGACTTCTGGTCTATGGATATCGCAGGTGACATGCCCTCTATCTTATCCACATCCGGCTTATCAGCCTGTCCCAGGAACATCCTCGCATACGACGACAGTGACTCTATGTAGCGTCTCTGTCCCTCTGCGTATATCGTATCAAATGCCAGGCTCGACTTACCCGAGCCTGACAGTCCTGTAAATACTATGAATTTGTTTCTCGGCAGCTTAAGATCCACATCCTTCAGGTTGTGCTCCCTTGCGCCCCGCACTGTTATGTACTTAATCTCAGCCATTTCTATCTCCATTATTACGGTCGCAGCAAACGCATACAACCGTCCTACTATAAATGTTACTTACTATTTCAATCACTCACATCGATGTCAAGCGTCGCTCTGACATTATACTCCGGATACATCTCCTGCACATCCTCTATAATGTGTCTGTAGAGTGCCTCCCTATCCTTCACCGAGAAGTCAATGATAACATCGAACCTGAGGTCCTTTGTCTCCTCATCCACATAGAAGCCGTGCAGCTGCAGGAGTCCCTCATGCTCCATGACCTTATCCGTAACCGCACGCCGTATCTCCTCCGCCTTATCATCACTGGTATTGTGAGAGTAAATTCCGACGGTTGTTATTATAACACCTGTTTCCTCAAATACCGACCTCTGAAGCCTTCTCGTCAGTACATCAATCTCTCCTGCCGTCATGGTGTCATCCACCTCCACGTGCATGGAGCCGAGCAGCCTGTCGGGACCATAGTTATGCAGAAGTATATCATATGCTCCGTGCACCTGCGTCTCCTCCTCGGCAACTCTTCTTATCTCCTTCGTGATGGTGCCCTGTGTACGCACACCCAGGATTTCGTCCACAGCATCAGTTATCATTTCGATACCTGACTTAACGATAGCGATGGATATAATCACACCGACATACGCCTCGAGACTTACACCTGTCAGCATGAAAAGGATAGCAGACGCAAGCACCGATGCCGACAGTATCGCATCAAAGGATGCGTCTGACCCCGATGCAATAAGCGAGCCGGAGTTCACACGCTGTCCGACCCTCTTCACATACGCACTGAGAAACACCTTAACGACTATAGCCACTGCAATAATCACAAGTGACACTATACTATAGTCTGCAGCCTCGGGTCTCACTATTTTCTTCACCGACTCGATAAGTGATGTGATACCGGCATAGAGTATGATGGCTGCTATCACAGACTGTGTTATATACTCTATCCTGCCGTGACCCAGCGGATGCTTCTTGTCCGGTGCCTTCGCCGCAAGTGCCGTGCCGACAATCGTTATCACACTTGATACTACATCACTCAGATTATTTACAGCATCAAGCGTTATCGCAATAGAGTTCGTGATAACTCCCAGCACCGCCTTAAATGCAGCAAGCACAACATTTGCGATGATTCCGATTATACTTGTTCTGATTATAATTTTCTCTCTGCTTTTATCCATACCCTACACCCTAAATCCTCTACATATGGTCACCCAAACCTTCGGTCGGGGTAAATTCTCGCCGGAGTCTATTTATTCAAATTATAATCAACGCTGCACCGGTAAACAAAGCTAATCTTCATACGCTGCGTCTATCTCACGGCTCATCACCTCAACCATGTGACGTACGTCAGGTATCTGTATAAGAAGCTGCCACGCCGCAAGCAATGCGTTATAAAACCTCTCATCTATCTCTGGTTCATTCTCGATGATTGGACATATATACTCTGTTTCCACAGGACTGTATATCACCTCGACTCTTCCGTCTGCATCTATATATGGCCAGAGCGGATATGTCCTGCACTGCATAGGGCGTTTGTCACGTCTGCAATTTGCCGGTCCCTTGCACCTGAGTATATAGCAAGTGGTACCCTTTCTCGTATAAGGATATGACTCACCATCAGAGATAACCTCAGTCCACGTAAATGTATCATAGCCCCTGTCATGCATACACTCTTCACCCGGAAGCAGGTATATGAAGTCTGACTCTTCCTCGGTGCTTACAATACCGTCATCCGATACACCACAGCAGGCTGCACCGCACAGCTGTCCGCAGTCATACTCAAACGGTGTGACATCCTCAAGGAGAGCATATGCCTTCTCATATATTGATTTTATCTCTTCTATTTCCATAATCACCTACTCCACTCTGCTTCTATATCATTAAAGAACAATCTATTATATCATCACATATCAACATTTTAAAAAGCACCGACACCCAATCCATGTTGGTATGTCGGTGTTTCTTTCTGCTAATAAAAGCAAATCTGACTGCCTTACGGTTCAATTACTCAGTTAATCCGCCTCCACAAACTCCTCTATATACTCCACAGTCTGCCGCAGCTGCTCGTCAGTACTTATGGTCGCCTCACCGTCACCGTCCTGCTTACCGTATAAACCGAACTGTGCATGGTTTCCGCCGTCTATGCATATCTCCGTATAGTTTGCCTCCTTGAAGCAGCTTCTTCCTGCCTCGAGCTTTGTCATATCGAGCACGCCATCGTTACTTCCGTATATTACAAGCGCGCGGATATCCGTGTCTGTCATATCCTTCGTCTCAAATGCCGCAAGCATCACAAGTCCCCGTATTCCTTTATCAGACAGAGTACTCTTACTGTTAGCCGCATAGAGCGCTGCGGACGCACCTCCCAAGGAGTGTCCTCCAACATACCAGTTAGTATATCCGGAGTATGCATCATCCGTGATTATCGAATCAGCCTTATTAACTGCGAATATAGCAAAGTGAAGCGGCATATCCGGCAGGAAGCAGTCTATACCATCCTCGGCAAGTGCATACATAAGCGGCGCATATGCCATCGTATCAACCTTGCCTCCCGGGTAGAAGATAAGTGCCACGTCTGTTCCCGGACCGTCGAAGTACCAACCCGAGTTTATCTCGGAAACCTTCACTGTGTCCCCCGACACAAGGTACTCCTCTACACCAACTGCTCTCGAGTATGTATTCGCATATACGGCAAATGCTATAACAACCGCCGCCTCCACAACAAAAATCACCGGTACGCCTATCTTAAACTTAGGCTTCCTGATCTTATGTCTAAACACGATCATTCCAAGTATGGCACCTATCACACCGAACACCGCTGCTATAAGGAGCGATGCCTCAGGAATCCGCCACTTCTCGCGAACAGCCTTATACTTATCCAGACCATACAATGTGAAGGATATCACATTTAAAACCGCATAAACTATTAGTATTATCAAAGCTATAGTACTCATTGTATCATCCCATTTTTTATCCGGTCTATCAGTAGATATTACCCGTCACTACTGAACATCTGTCACTTCGCCGATAAACATGTAGTGCAGATTTCCGTCATCTGCACCGCTGTAGAATCTCTCCTTTACATCAGCAGGAATTGCACCTTCGTCCATCAGCTGCTTATACATCTTCCTGCATACCAGAGTCTTCTCTGCCTCCTTAAATGTCACGGAGTCTCCCACAGCAACCGGTGTAAATCCGACCTCTGCCACCTTGTTGCCGTCACGTCCGGAGTGTGAACCGAGGTATCCAAGCTCCTTCTTATATCCGTCGAAGAAGCTAACCGTAAATGTATCATACTTATCCATAAACTCGAGCGTATATCTGCTAATTCTTACATACACTGTGCACGCATCCATTCCCCAGATTGTTCCGACTGCACCCCAGCCGATGGTCATAGTGTTAAAGTCATCCGGCGTACCTGCCGTGAGCAGTGCCATACCCTTGAATTTTGTAAATGCATCATTAAAAAGCTCACTCATTTTGTTATCCTCCTCTTACACCTAATAATCGGTACGGGCATTTTCACACTCTACCGTAAACAAAAGGTTGACGGCTCCTGACACAGTCAACCTTTATTAATTAAAAACTATATCAAATATCTACTGATTGTTTACAGGCTGATTATCACCTGCGGGAGCCTGAGCATTTACATCAGCTGCAGGCTGATCCTGCTGGGGAGCTGTGTACTGTCCCTGATAGCCGGGGTCTACGTACTGTCCCTGATAGCCGGGGTCTACGTACTGCCCCTGATAGTTAGGATCTGCGTACTGCCCCTGATAGTTAGGATCTGCGTACTGTCCCTGGTAATTGGGATCTACATACTGTCCCTGATAATTAGGATCTGCGTACTGTCCGTTAGGGTCTGCATACTGTCCCTGATAGTATGCAGGGTCATAGTACTGTTCCTGATACATCGTATCCATACCATCATACTGGTTTCTCTCTGAGCTTGTCATATTCGATATATTCATGCCGGGGATTTTACCATTTATATTAGTTGTATTTTCAACAAGTATGATGAACATCATAAATGCCTCGTATATCAGACGACATATGATAGGTCCGAAGATTAGATAAATCAATCCAAGACCACCCGAATACATATCTCTCACGCCAAGATCAATCTTTCCAAACAGTGAGAAGAATCCGCAGAATATACACATCATTGTAGACAGTACATATATAAACTTCGCAATTTTAGCTATCAACAGGTAATCAAGGCTGAGTAAATTACGAACCGTCTTGAAGAACTTGGGAAGCTTATCCTTCTTTGACTCCGGAAATACTGCAACATAGAGCGCTATGGTTGCTGCGACTGCAAATATTACACCTAAAGTAATTGCAACACCTAATGGCATAGTAACACCTCCTATACATCCTTTGTCCACCTAAAGTATGCCGTACCTTAAGTATTCTGACTATTTGTCAAACACCTTCGTATTATACCGCCTTCTTTTTCTTACAGCAAGCACGACATATACTATACCTGCTGCTACACCGCAAAGCACAGACACCGGTACCATCCACTTTATATCAAACGGTATGTAGTATACCGCCACAAAGCTCAGGATAAGGAGCATCACAAGCGCCCATACCGCCGCCGCTATCATCGTGATGACGGCACCTACAGCAATCTTTGCAGTATCAACTATCGTATCACCACGCGAATTTTGTTTTTCTTTCTCCATCTTCCGGACTACCTTTCCATACTGCCCCAGAGTGTCAGTTGATTCGTTGTGCCAAGCACAGTGAATACAGTCGTTTCAAGGGTTGTATCCTCTATATTCATCCTAAAGACTACGCCCTTATACTCCTCTCCGTCAATGTTTAGAGTAATATTTGAACCATATGCACTCCATGTTCCCGAGTAGGCGCCTGTTATGGTACCGTCCTCATTCAGCACCATACTCTGAGGTGTTGCAACCTCTCTGTTCTCATAATCTATATCGAGCTCGTGAATTATCGTCTCATATGAGCCTGCCACATCCTCCATAGATATGGAGTCATCCAGTGACTCTCCGCTGTATGCATACGGTGCCGCTACAAGCCACCCATCCTCATTTACGAAGAGCTGATGCACCTTCACATAGTGTGACTCACTGCCGTCCGTAATCCTCGTATGATATATGATATATGCCTTACCGTCATCATCAACAAATGCCGAGTTATGTCCCTGAGCAACCTGTCCTGTTCTAAAGGTTCTCCACTTATATCCGCCAAAGAGTCTGATACCCTCGGAGGAGTTAATGTTCAGCACATATGTATCATAGTACGGTGTATTTCCGTTCTCATCAACATATCCGCCGTCAGGTTCGGTGCTTCTAAACACCCTTATATTATATCCACCATTTGAGACAAGTCCGCCGTAGGATATAAACAGATAGTAGTAGTCACCTATATGCTGTATATATGAGCCCTCGCCTGATACATACTTACCGCCTGCTATCTTCGTTCCGAAGTATGCATCACTATGCTCATTCGTATCATATGTAACGCTGTAGTCTCTAAGTCCTGTAGAGCTATCTATCTTCAGCATAAATATTCCGCCTGACCACGAGCCGTAGCTCATCCACAGTACACCCTCCTCATCGTAGAACACGCAAGGGTCTATGCAGTTCGGATACTCATCTCCCCACTTCTTGTTCTCGACGCCATTTGTAATATACCTCTCAGGCACGGATGACTCACCTGTCACCTGCATAACATCTGTACTTGAGTAGTTACTGCTTGTAAATCCGCCGTATACAACGGTTCCGGCATATTCATAAGGTCCTGTCACAGAATCGGCTGTCAGCATAACTATATTTGATACCCAGTCATCACCGTTAGCACTCAGGTACATACAGTACTTCCCGAGCTCCTCGTTATATATAACATCCGGTGCCCAGAGATAGTCAAACCAGTTTGTTGTACCTTCGTCCTTATTATAGGAGAGAATCTGCTCCTTCGTTTCCTCTGAAAAAGAGCTCCTGAACTCTGCATCCATATTCGTCCAGTTTATGAGATCCGTCGACTTAGAGAGTCCCATATGTGTTCCGAAAACATAGTATGTTCCGTCTGTATCCTTAAATATACTTGGATCGTGACAGCTCGTCGTCTCGATATCTGCCTTATCCTCATCCGACACCTCTGCCTTCTCAGGTGTCATATCTATATCCAGCACCATCCTTACCATAGCCTCCTGTCCTACATAGTCAAACTTAACATACGGTCTAAGAGTCAGCGTCTCGCTGCCTGTTATAGCATAGACCTCACGACCACCCGTCAGAAGTGCTGCACCGGCTGCAAGTATCACCAGCCCCACGCCCTTCTTTCTTCTAAATGCAAATATACCCGCCGCAGCGATTATCAGTATCACGACGGCTGCAGCAATATACGCCGCCGTATGGCCTGAGCTGCTCGAAGCTCCATCAGTTACATCTGTAACTTTGGAAATAACACTCTCTCCGGTATATATCTCAGCATCTGCAGTAAAGCTTCCACTCAGCGTTATAGTCGTGTCTCCACTCTCGTTATCTATATACTCCGGGATTTCCTCAGCACTCTCGATACCGTCACTGTTAGTAACCTTTATGGCTACTCCGTCTATTCCCCAGTATGCCCGCTCATTACATATCTCAAGAGTCCAGCCGATGCTGTCACCGGCACTGTACTCGTTCTTATCTAAAGTAATAGTTGCCGTTACATCACTGTCAGATGCCGAACCGCTCAGCTGCTCAGCGGCGAGTACACCAAAGCCTGTTAGTGCAAAAATTGCTGCCATAAAGGCAGCAATGCTCACTCTGCCAAACCGGCTAATAACTGTTTTGGCGGGACACCTCTGCTCCGTTATATATTCATTTATATTCTTCCTTTTATGAATCTTCATATAGCTTTCCGATACCCCTTTATTATTCAGAAATTTATTTACATCCCTATATATTCTACCATTTTTTCTTCGGACACCCGGCATTTACAGAGGCTGCACGAAGCTCTACATAGCAGCCGCATGCAAGGCACGTACCGACGTTCAGCTTATCGCAGCTCTTACAGACACCGAGTCTCTCGTTGTACAGCTCCTCCGGAGTCCTGTCATGTATTCTCTCTATAAAGTCCTTAATCGTGCTCTCATATGCCTCCTCACTGAACTCTCTGAGAAGGCACATCTTGCACGCTCTTTGCTCACCTGCCATAAGCAGTCCTTTCTGTTCTTATAACACATTCACGAATACCCGCATCTCACCTTCGCCGCGGTTTGCCCACATATGATACGGTATAAATGTAAGCTCTGTCTCCTTGAACTTACTTCCCTTATACTTATGATAGAGTCCGCTGAATACCTTATCTTCACCGGTATTACATGCTCTATAGCCATTTGCCTTTATAACCGTTACAGCCTGTCCGCAAATCTCAGCCGTTTCTTCTCTTAGCTCTACATCCTCTTCGATATACAGATTATGAAGCTCCTTGCCGTTATCAGCCTCCTCTATGCAGTAGCACACAGGGCCTCTCATAACAGCGACACATCTCTCGTCCTCTCGCACTCTCTTATCAGCTTCGATAATCATGGGAGACGCCGGAACTGACAGCTCTACAGTATCTCCGTCAGTGTAGAAACCACTTATATACATATAGCCGTTACGTACCGTAACATCCTTACCGGTGATATCCGGTACCTTCACATCACTGCACCATGACGGAAGTCTGACTGCAAATGTAAGCTCCTCACTCTCCGCCATATGAAATGCTGCACTGAGTTTGCCGATTTCAGCATCATAGGCTGTAACTACCCTTACATCAACTCCGCCTACATGCTTAGTTATATCAGCACCTATATATAGATGCATATAAAGTGTATCATCACTCTCCGTATATGCATAAGCCGCAAGTGAGCTAAGCAGCCTCGATATATTCGGCGGGCAGCATGCACACCCGAACCACTTCTGACGTACCGGCTTAACATGAAACTTTCTCTCATCCCTCATGCAAGCCAGAGGACTAACCTCAAGCGGATTCACATAGAAGAAGCTTCTTCCGTCAAGCGCCATACCGCTGAGAACCGTGTTATACAGAGCCAGCTCCATAACGTCCGTAAAGGAGGGTAACGGACATATACGGAGCATACGGCCTGCAAAAAATATCAAACCTATAGAAGCACAGGTCTCAGCATACGCCGTGTCATTCGGGAGATCATAGGGATATGAAAAGGACTCCCCGATATGAGTGCCGCCGATGCCGCCTGTTATATACAACTTTTCATTAACTATTCCGGACCAGATTCTCCTGCATGCCGCGAGAAGCTCCTCATCACCGGTTATTCTGGCCATATCAGCCATGCCACTATAAAGATAAACAGCTCTCACTGCGTGTCCGACCGGCTCTGCCTGTTCTCTTACCGGAATATGAGCTTGGTGATAGTGATACCTGATGAGCGGTGCCCCCTTCGGTACCTCGTGCTCCTTATCGAAGTAGTAGGGCTGCTTTCCCCTCTCATCTATAAAGAAGGCTGCGAGCTTTAGGTATCTTTCACACCCCGTTACCTCGTAGAGTCTGATAAGAGCCATCTCAGCTATCTCGTGTCCGGGGTAGCCGTTACATTTGTCCGGACCGAAATAGTCATCTATCATATCTGCAAATCTACACGCGCACCTAAGCAGCTTATCCTTGCCGGTTGCTTTGTAGTACGAGACAGCCGCCTCACACAGATGTCCAAAGCAGTACAGCTCGTGATTATCGCGAAGATTTGTAAATATCTTGTCCATACCATTTATGATATAGTAGGTATCAAGGTATCCGCTGTCATGCTGAGCCGAAGCCACAAGGTCTATCGCACCGTCAGCAAGAGCCTCGAGCTCACTGTCCGGATGGCTTATAAGTGAGTATCCGACAGCCTCTATCCACTTATATAGGTCGCTGTCCTGGAATAGAAAGCCGTAGAACTCATCATCCTTAGGATTTTCCGGGTCTTCAGGCAGAACCTCGAAGCCTCTATATGTAAATACAGGCTCCTTAAAATCCTTGTTCTCACGTTTCTCCTTCATCAAATGCGCTGCGCACCTAAAATTATGGATACAGTAGCTCGGAGCAGCACCTTCCACGCGGTCATTCAGCATCTCCCACTGATACGGTATAACAACCGTCCTTACAAGTTCCGTCTGCCTTATCCAGAAATCATCTGTAATGCGTATATTATGCAAATCCAACGGACTGCTGAAAACACTTTTTCTGCTATCTGTCATGTCAATCTCCATGATATATATTTCTTTTCGGTCATTCCACGAATCCGAGTCTTACGTTACCGCTAATAATCGCTCTCTGCACATTGTTAAAACAATCCATCGTAGACCACTTTCCACGTACCTATGATATAACCGCCATCGATTACTTCATGGGATCAGCTGTAATCATACTCCTATAATCAAATACAGGACGTCCGTCCGTCCACTCAACCTTCATCAGAAATGTATGTCTGTTCGGATCATATAGAGGATCACCCTCTATCTCTGCATAGGTTCTCGCATGGAACACACAGACATCCGTTCCGTCAGGCAGTACAGTAAAGCTGTTATGCCCCGGTCCGTAGAAGCCGAACTCCCTGTCAGATGCGAGTACCGGTTTCTTCTCCTTCATCCACGCCCTCGGGTCGAGGATATCTCCATCCTCATCTATACTCAGCATACCCATACAGTAGCACTCTCCCGTGGCACTTGCGGAGTATGTAAGATATATGCGTCCATCCTTCTTTAGTACAGCCGGTCCCTCATTTACCCATATATCAACTCTCTCCCAGTCATAGTCCGGAGTTGTAAGCAGCACCTGAGGTGTTGAGAGCTTCGTCGGACTCTCCATACGTGCGATATAGAGATTTGAAATCTGTATTCCGACACTTACCTTCTCAGCCCAAACATAGTACCTCTCTCCTCCACACTCAAATGTTGTCGCATCCAGCGAGAAAGCTCTAAACGAATATATATCATCATCCGAACACCGCATCATACCTCTCTCCGAGAAGCTGTCGGTCATCGGATCACTTCCGTCACACTCGAGAACGTACGGTCTCAGTCTCCAGATATCATCCTCTCTCGACGCAGCAAAGTACACATACCACCTTCCGTCGATGCGATGCAGCTCCGGCGCCCATATATGTCTGCTCATGTCGCCATCTGTATGCTTCGTCCAGATAACTCTCTCCTCAGCATCTCGCAGCCCCCACAGTGTATCGCTGCATCTTATAATCAGCCTGTCATACTCAGGAACAGATGCCATGAAGTAGTACTTCCCGTCAACATACGTTACAAAGGGATCCGCCCTCTGCTCTATAAAGGGTACATTCAGATCATTCAGCTTGCCATTTCTTCTTTCTTCCATATCACCGCGCCTCTCAAATATTCAGCTTTTTTGCTTAAACAGAATTCTATTGGCCGATTGTAAAATGAAGTTGGACAGTTGAATATAAGAATAGCCCATGGAGCTTATCTTTGATAGAATTTAATCGCTAAACCAAATTAATCAAGGAGACAAACCCATGGACTACGATTATTCTACCA
>Ga0065711_1031453_pt1 | contig 29616 bp, 13 predicted proteins | sample Hoacrofraction12_FD_59098 | JGI IMG/M metagenome (GOLD analysis project Ga0065711, IMG submission 59098) | Hoatzin crop microbial communities from Cojedes, Venezuela - Epithelial fraction 12 v2 (version 2) | ecosystem: Host-associated > Birds > Digestive system > Esophagus > Crop | place... | reverse complement strand
CACAGTCCTCCTCGACCAAGGGAAAGTCGTGCTCATTGTAGGCTTCTTCTCTTACCTCCGGGGCCTGGGATTCCTGAGGGCCAGTCATAGCACTGAAGACTGAAGCAAAGAAGGCATTCATTAGCTCTGCCTTCTCCGCATCCTCCGTCACCAGGACACCCGCTTCATTCAGCAGCGGCCCCACATTGTCCCTAGCCTTCCTTTTGCTGCTGATGTAGTTGAAGAAGAAGCTGGTGTAGCTGGGGTTTGCGCAGGTTTGCTATCAAAATTATTTTAATATACATAGACCGATGCTAACCAATAAATTGTTATTATCCTTTTTCTTGACTCACCTTACTCACTGGCTTTTAATATCATTTGGACAAATGTAGATCCTTTTGAGAAATTTAAGATTTCCTCCCTCTCTACTTTCTCACTTCTGGAATATGGAATTTCTTCCTGCTGCCAGTATTTTGGTCTCTTCTTCTCCTCACTGCGATAACTCCAAAATGATATTGTCCTTTAAAATTGCTTTCCCGCTCTGGAGGGGGCTTTCTGATCATCTTTTTTAAGTGTGAAAATTGCCCATCCAGTGACCAGCTGGACATCCTTGTTCTTCCTACTGCTGTCCAGCTCTAGAAAGGATTTGATCCTAGATGTTTTTTCTGTCGTATATGGTATTGTCAAGTTATAATAGTTCTCCACTGTTGGTCTTCTCTCTGTATTTCTCAGAAACAAAGACTGACTTGGAATTAAAAGACAAAAAAAAAGGTATATATTCTGAATGAATGTAGAATTTAAAAATAAATAGTATGAGTGCATTGTTGCCAAGTGGAATTCGGAATCGATACCCAAAATATTTCTTGTTAAACATGAAACAGAAACAGCAATGAAACTTCACTTAGACGATAATAAAATGTAGGAATGACAATTCGTTAGGGTTTATTAAAAAGTTTTTCTTTTTCTTAATGATTCTGTTTTTTACTGTGAATTGTGCATTTCATGAAGCTCATGAGAACAAGGTCATCATTTTCGTTATATTCCGTGTTGAATATATGCAAACTTAACTCTACGTGAGTTTGAGTCAGTAGATGGTGTTGTAACTGGTTGTGCAAAAGCTCCGTTGTATACTTAAATTTTCCGGTGTTTCATAAAAATTAGGAAAGCTTCCAGTGAAATCAGTGAGAAATTCAAGCCAGGACTGAAACTTTGGAAGCATGTTCTGTTTTTTTCTTCTTTTGTATTTCAGTAATAGTAAGGCAGAAGATGCAAATTAGGTTAGATGTTCACATCATATGCTGTACACTGGAGCAGTCAAACATCGTCTGGAATCCTGTCAGAGTTCCCAGCTGTGGGATTCTTCAGCTTGTCACCCATGGCAACAAACATATCCCATTCCCCGGTTTTGCTCAAATGTACAGCATGCTACGGCAGGGTGGCCTGTCATGACATTTCCAACAATGAGGAAAAGAAAACTAAAACCGAGGAGAATATTAACCTTGATGATTATGAGGGATTCATTTCTTTAGGAGTCAAATATGTGAGAATGTCTAGAAGAAGCGAATTTAAGAAGTTACAGTACTGCCAAATGTCCTTTAATGTAAAAATGTCAACCGCCCCAGACTGATCATCTTGTTTTTACATTGGATCCACCCTCTAACCTCTTAATCAAATTGGCATGTTTAGATTGGAAGCGTCTGGGGACAGACTCCAAGCTCTTTACTTGCCGGCAAGGCACCTAATGTGCTTCAGGCACCCAGTAAAAACAGCAACACTGAGATTCAATATCCTTCGCTTTATATTTCCAGAAACATGTGAGCCAGCAGCAGAAATCTGAGCCTATCAAAATTTATAGGGTGACATTTGGATAAGGATTTTTGAACGCTTACTACCTAGTTAACATTAAGTAACATTCTATTCTGACTGAAATCTCGTTTAGTCAATATTGTCATTAATAACACCTGGTGAAAAAAGTAGTAAGATCTGTTCCTCAGTAGATTGTGTTTGCATTTACATATTTTGATGAATGATCTACAGATATTTTAATTTATACATATATTTTAATTATTTCCCGGTATAGTGTTACTGACACCTTTTGTCTCTGTCCTTACCAAATGCTGTACAACCATAATACATTCTATATTTTACATGCAATCTAAAAAAAAAGGAGTAGAGAAAGAAAAACAGCAACATTATTTTGCTGAGGTAACAAAAGTGTGAACAGAATACTGTCTGCAGTTACAGTTTCTTGGTTTTTTAAAAGGTTTTAGGAGAAGTAGAGGTGTGTGAAAGGATGATCAGAGGTCTGGAAGAGCTTTCAAAAAAAGATTAAATAGACTAGGATTCTTCAGTTTGGAAAAGAAGTCAGTGAGGGGGGATAAGACAGAGGTCTGTTAAATCCCAACCGGTGTGGAGAAGTGACTGGAAAATTATCCTTTACTGTCTCTTCTAATGCAAGAAATAACTGGCCTCAAGTAATGGCAGGGTCAATCTAGCAATAGACAGCGTTCCTTGCTGTAAGAGATATGACAGAGGGGCTTCACCGCAGGATGCTTTGTACATGAAGAGTTTACATCATTTGAAAAAGTCATGTAGACACGTTACTGGAAGAAAACTCTGTTTTGTATTATTTAAATGCAGAAATATTTCCTCAAGCTCAGAAGGTCCACAAACTGCAAGAACTGCTGAATGCCGAGAGGTTGTATCACAGAGATGTCACTGCGTGTTTGGCCTTTGCCTTTGGCCGCCGTGGCAGGCAGGACAGCGGGCTCAGTGGGCGGTGTGGTGTGGCTCAGAGGCTGATGGAGTGGCGGAGAAATGGGGACTCCTGTCCCTCTCGCTTCCACCAGTGTCATGCAACCCAGTAAGCGAAACCCTGGAGAGCTAAAGTCTGTATTAGAGGAAGCATGAGCCTCGTAACAGATTAACTCTGCAAAACAGTAGCCCTCCACAATATTGTCCATGTAAGTTAATGATCTCCATCATTACAGGTGACATGGAAAGTATAATAGGGAAGGGCTTTGCTTATGAGTGATATTGGGTTTTATATAGAAGATAAATGTGTGTGTGTCAGTTTATTATAATCTGTCTAAATGAAACTCTGCATTGACCAGTAGTTTTTATTTTCTGCAGTGATTCTCTTCACTGGTGCATATGTAAAAAAATTGGATTAGATGATCCTTGCTTCACATTTATCGTCCTGTGCATTTTATGGTTATAACAGTCAAGGGCAATAGCACCAGAGATTGTGTAATATTTTGACAAAGCGGGGAGAAAATGTCTTAGGAATTGGACTGGAGCTCCTGCAGAGAGCAATGACTAAGATCCCATCAATATTTCCTGTTGGTCCAGAAGCTGCAGAAATTAGTAAGGTTTTCCCCACCCATTTATTTTAAGCCTTCACAGTGCCATCCCTTCCCCATGAACTGTATTTAAAATGTAAATAAAAAGAAGGCTTTTAGGAGATTTAACTATTTCCCTTGGTATTTAAATTATTCAATTATAACTAAAGCTATTAAAATACAGTTAATTAAAATGGTTAGATTGTTTTCCTTTGCACTGATCACAGCATTGCCCTACTTCTCCCTCTAGCTGTTTAATTCCTATTAAAAATTATAATGCTTTGCTTTATTCATAAATGCAGTAACCCTACGTACATTCTTCAAGTGATCTCTTTGGTACAAACTGTACTGGTTTTCTTCTTTCCTAGCAGTGAAGCGGAAATTCTGCTGCAGTCTTTGGGGGTTTAATCAGCAGTAAGAGGACTCAGAATTTAAACATTAGCGTTACCAAGACACAAGAAATAGCACAGCTCCCAGTAAAAAGCACTGGTTTTATTTTGATGCAATATAAAGTCATTAGGGACAGTAGGAGAACCCTGGAGGTTAATAAAAGGTAGAACCTAAGTAAAGGCTTCATAACTCACAATGCAAAATTACTAGATCTACGCTTTTAAATATTTTATCTGAATAGTTTCACAACACTCTGTTGGGAATAGCAATCCAGCTGAAGTGCGGAGGGGTAAGTGCTTTAAAAAATAAAGGTGCCAAGGCAAGTTCATCTCATCTCATCTTTATCTTCTCAGATAAGAAGGAGACAAATCTAGCCCTCCTTTTTCTGGCATTACAATTAGAACATTACGACCTTTCTTTCTCCCCTGAGGTCAGAGACCTTTCTTGTAAGGCGCTTGTTGTCTCCTTTGGGAGGCAAAGTTAAGTTACAGTGAAGTGAGGAGGTCTCGATAGCCTCACACTCTCACTGAATAACAGGGTTTTTCGAAGGTAAGGTCCAAAAGAAGCTCCTTTCAGCTGTTTACATAGCTTTGCATGGATTTGTGTAGGAAAAAGGATGTTATGCAGCTACCGTAACAATAGTGACATTAAATCAAGATGAGTATGATGGGCCAGGAAGGTCAGACCTTGATGTGTCTTTGATCGTCAAGGCGCTGAGGAGCTATACGCATAAGGCCACGTCCACAGCATTGATTTTTTCCCTGCCTTGTTAGGGAAGGCTCACAGGGAGGGATGTGGGTGTGTTTTGATAAAAAAGGAAGAGCCCTAAGTAATTTAGCATTGTTTCATCTCCACCACAAGTGTCTGCACAGAGGGAGAGCATACAGCCTGGGAATATAACAGTTTATATGACTTACATCTGTAGGCCATTGCTGAAATTCCAGCTCCGCTGGAGCAGATAGCAGAACTCCTTTGGATTTCAAATTGGCGACTCTTGCTTATTTTGAAGTAGTATCGGTTTCACAAGAAGACACTTTCTCTCCCATGTTTCTCAAGGGCATTGAAGGCTGAGATATTGCTACAACCCACAAGCCTAATAAGCATCATTTGCCATATACTGCCTGCAATAACAATGCTGTTGGGAAACTACTCAACAATTCAGTCTGTCTCCTGCTGTGTGACAGAGAAGATGTAATGCGTGGGGCAATGGTAATGAGAGCACTACAGGCTGCTCAGCATATGTATGAATTGAATGGGAGGGCGAAAAGGCTAATTTGAGGCTTCCTGATGTAGCGCATTGGTAGGAAAAGAGTGCAAATAATATAGTTAGCTTAGTTTCAGCCCTGAACAAACTTAGGACCAGCTCCGTTTGTTATAGCTGATGGAAGGGGGAGGAAAATTCAGAGGTTCCTGCTGATTATTTTAGTCCTCTTTCCTACAGTATAGGTAATGCTTGATTATGAACCATCATTGATGATAACAGGAGTGTAAGTGGAGAAGCATGGTCAATAACCTAGACAACAAGCAGGAGGCTTGGCTAGAATTCAAAAACCTCTGGTATTTCAGCCCACACTAAACTTTTACCTTTTAACCTAAGAATTAAATATTTGTCTCCTACAATCCTACCTGGTTTTCTGTTGTATGACTTTTTTTCAGACTAAGAGAGAAGTCTCGGTGGAATTTGGCAAGGGTGAGGGCATCTACTTAGCCTAACTCTGTATCTCTTGTTCCACAAGACTCAGATTTTTGCACAGTAAAATTATTCATCTGCCACTTGTGTGAGGGCTTCGGACATTTTTCCTAGGTACCCTTGCATGTGGCTGAGTCTTAAGGGAGTCTTAAAAAATGGTTGTCAGTGGGACTGCTTCTAAGACTTACTCCAAGCGTCCAGATCTAGTGTTCAAGTCCTAAGTACTGGGATTTACTACCATCTCAAAAGGGAAAACACTGTTGACAGCTTTAAATGAAATTTTTGTTTAAAATTGAATTTTCAGTTAAAGATATTAGAGGCGTTTATGCTCTGTAATGTTACGTTGTACTAAATCGTTTAACTAGATACCTACAGGCCTGTTTCCATTTAGTCTCCTTGTAATTGAAGTTCTCAGCCAAGGGCTCTGAATTTGTCTGAGGGTTCAGTGAGTACTATCAAACAAACCAGTGATTCAGAAATGTACTACAGAATATGGCTGTTCACTTATTCATTCAGTGGAGCCTCCTACAGAGACATCTGGTTATTGACTTCTGATGAGGTATGTGGATGGAAAATCAGATACTGCTTCTAAAATTTTTTTTATTCACACAGTCCTTTTTTGAGAAACTTCATAAGGGATTCCCTCTCCTTCCTTAGCTACACCATTACAGTTGCAGTTGTTATCTGCTCTCAAGTTTTCTATCCCCTGATTTAGTTAGTATGATGGATTCAGCTGGACCTGTGCTGGTGGAAATCTTTCGTCGTACAAATATGCTTAGCTCATTCTTCTATTAAATATTCCATAGGACATCTCATTTACCAAAACGAATGGCAGAAGCAATTTAAATATATTTTATTTCTAGACAAGAAATTGTAATTGTTATGCTGAGAGATTATCACAGAACTTTGTTTATGGACTTTTTATACCACTGTGATCTCATTTGTTGAGTAGATGGTTGTGTTGATACAGTTCTTGAGAAATCAGTTTTGCACTGGCATAAATTCATGTATTTAAAATGATGGATTCCTGTTTTATAGCAAGATTGGGCTCCTCGTAGTTCTCCATTTTTCTATTACTATTACTATATGTCTGTTACTAGACGTGGGAAAGAGTCTATATGAAATTCAGATAAGGAAATTTTAGTTACTGCTCTATTTTGTGAGCTGTTTAAATGGCATAAGCAAATTGAGTCTAGCTTTTCTTGCAAAGCTAAAAAATCCACAACACTTGGTTTGTGAAATGCAACATTAAAGTAAAAAAGACAGAGGCTTACTGATATGACATGAAATAGTAAAAGTATTAGACGAAGCTAAGTTTTAAACTTCATATTGCATTCACACCTTGTGCCTTCTTTTGAGTGCTCCTACTACAAGCAGCCAGTCCTTGACTGCTCTGTTGCCACACTGTGTCTTCGTATTCGTTCCTCTTATGAATGAGAAAAATTTGCTCTACAAAGAATTCTGGATGGTAATGCTGGTTAAATCACTGCCCAACGTAAAAGACTGGCCAATTAATTTTGAAGTTACAACTCCTTGATGAATTTGCTATTGACAGGGTATAAAAACAAGATAGAGCTTGTAATTCTATCATCTTGAAATTGAGTCCATATTGACTATAATCTCATCCACAAATCTTCTGTTTGGGGCAGGTTTAGGAAATACCATAGTTTTGCGTAAGCTATAAAACAATCCTAATTTGTAAAAGATTTTCAAGCGTTTCTCATGATGCAGGACATAATTCCTAGGAACTTGTCTATATCATTACTTTTTGTATGGTCCTAAGTTCATCAAGTTTTTTTTGATTTTTGGAACGCTGATGGGAAGATTTGCAGGTGCAGAATAACTGCTTTCTGGAGAAGGCAATATTTTATTGCAGGTGACTGATTCCCCATTATATTGGTGTTTTGTGATAAAAACAATCAAAGTGAATCACTCAAAAAAGATCTTAAAATCTGGAATGGAGAATATTTTACACCCAGTTGAAAGTACACAAAGTAAGAGCTTCGGTGTTAAGTTGCGTCAAAGGAGAATACAGATCAGAAATCCCATTCAAATGTATGCGGCAACGACTGAGCACACCCCACAACTCATCTTATTTAATCCTGGGAAGCAGAAGGACTGCACATCAGTTGTAAGTGCAGCTTATCCTGGCTCTCAGGATGCATTCATCCCATGTACGCTCTTTGACATCTGTCATAAGGTTATGTAAAAGTTTCTGATGACATGCCTGGCTGCTAATCTTTGATCAGGGTCAACTCCAGTCATCGTTCCAAGCAGTGAGAGTAGGGTTGTTGTTCCCTTTGTGCATCGCCAAGCCTAGTATCATTCGTGACCATAGTGCCATTAGTCTCTTCTTGAATACTGCTCTATAATGCCTTTTATTTTTTTGTCTCGTGTGGCATATGATTTGTTTAACACAATTCTGTGACCTGATTATTTGTGTTACAAATCAAATAAAGTATGTGATAAGATATCCAAAGTGAATGAGCCATTAAAGTCTTTACAAGTAAAAAATCATGTCAAAATCTTAAAAACTACCACTCAGTAATGAAATCAAATTTTTCAAAATTCAGCAAGTCCTATAAAAGTGTGTGACGCACCATTTAGTACTTGTCACATTTCAGATATTTTCATGAGTCCAACTGATACTCATTTTTCTCCTAAATCTAAACCTGTTCAGAATCTGATATTATTTGTATGTAACAAAAGTTAATGGTTAGAATTCTGAACTCTGGACAAATACTTAGAGAGTGAGCACAACAGCAGTCTGAACATAGCGCAAGTACTTCAGTTTTTTCCTTGGTTATTTGTTTGTTTGAATGTTAGAAACTTTGACTTTAAGGATTCCCTGGTATTCATTTTCAGGAACAAGTGCTTTTATTGTTCTGACAGTTTTAGAAGAAATATCACAGAAGAGTCATGGAGGGTGAATTTCTAATTCAGAATCATGTTTATTCCAAGTAGCTGATACTAGATGACGTAATTACTTAATCAAGGATACCTGTGACCCATATGTCCAGTCAAAATGAACAGTAACTGAGATACCAAGGACTGTTCACAGAAATTAGCTAATGAATAATTAATACAGTCTAGAATAGGGAAAACTGTACAAAAGCAATTCACGGATAGAAATAGCAGAGAAAAAAGCCTGACCCACACATGATACCACACTTCCAGAGAGTCTTGACGGTGCCACACTAAGAAATGCCAGCAGTAATGGATGTTTACTGCCATTCCAAATCCAAGTTAGAAGGAAGCCTGGAGCAGGTGTCATTTTTCTCCTCCCTTGCTATGAGAATAGGTCTAACCACGGGCATTTGACGTGAATTCAAACTAGGGACCTGCAAAGTTGAAAGTATGAACATACAGGTTATGGAGTCTCCTTCTCTGGAGATATCCAAACACACGCGGTCCTGTGCAGCCTGCGCTAGGTAACCCTACTTCGGCAGGGGGTTGGACTGGATGATCTCAGAGGTCCCTTCCGTCCCCGGCCGTTCTGGGATTCTGTGATCTGTGGTGCGTGAGCTGAGCTGAAGCAACCAGCGCTCTTTGCATGGAGCTGTATAAAACTTATATTCGTGTGGACAGTTGATGACTGCACCATTCAGTTCCTGTGTCATTCTTTGACAAGTGGAAGTGTAAAGCTGACCAAAACATCAGGTTTTTTTTTACAAGAAGTAGCACCATTTTAAAGTTTCAGCTTAGATATAAAATAGAAATTTGCAGAAAAATATAATTTTACAATTAATACTTTAATGTTAATTTTTTCTTTACAGTGAAATTTTAACTGATTATTAAGGAAATATGAAAGTAATTAAAAAAAACCAAACCAACAAACCTTGAGTCTAGAAAAAACATAATTGTTTCACCCCGTATGAAATAGCAATTTTCTAACTCTTCTTTCATTATAATGACAGCAATAAAACAGCAACAGTAGTAAAATATTTTGAGACATTACTACATTGTGAAATGATGTAAAAATAATAACAAGTATATATATAGAAGGTAAAAATGCACGAATTATTATGTTTTGCCCACAGGAATTATAAAACAATGTCATCTCACCATATTTCTGTGAAAATGCCCTTCAGAAAAATTCTTCATGGCACAGTGAGGAGCAGCTGAGAAGGGTTAATGGTGGACATTTGGGGACAGCACTGCTCAGGCCGCTGAACGCTTTGGTGTCTCCCTGCAGAGAAAGGCTAAATTGTAGATCTGACTGGGTTTTGATTGTGGGTTTTTTTTCAGTTAAAGACATTTATTCAATGAAGAGGGTAGCTTTCCTACACAAAATAGAAATTCGCTGTGGCATTGCTTTAAAAAGAAAAAAAGCTAAATGAGAAGGGTTTGGGTTTTTTTATCCACTTGAACCTGACATATGTACAACTGTGCCTGCCCCTGCACCGGTCTGTCCAAGGCGGATGGTGAGGCGCAGGACCGAAACCTCTGTCTAGGCAGGCAGCAGCCAGTTCATGTCCCACCGAGCTGTTCTGAGCCCGAGCCAACGGCTGTGTCAGAGCCCCGAAAGAGCCTGGCGAGAGGGGGAGGCACGCCGTGTCCCCACGTCTGACAGCCTGCCATGTCAAACAGGGACAGATTACAAGCACGTTCTCCCGGGATGGAGCGGGCTGCTGCTAGACATGCTGTGCTAGCAATCCGGGAGGTGTTTTGCTCGAGCCCATGCAGCTACCGCTGGGCTATCCTGCTGAATTCCTACACCCTGTTTTTCTCTCTTTAGTACCACTAAATGACCACAGGTGAGTCCCCATGTAATTCTGAAATTTTGTCTTATCTTTCTGATCCAATACTGTGCAAAAAAGCTCCTCGTTTAACTTCTAGCTGCTCTGGGTTTGCTTCTGTATTTGTGATATTCGAGTCTCTCTCGCTGACTCTCCCCTTTGGGCCAGAATGCACATTCGGGTTGTGTAACTGCTCTGTGACTCATGCTCCTGCTTGCAAAATCTCTCCTTGGGTGGGCCCTGCTGGCTCTCAGTTAACTGTCTCTGCTACACGGGCACGTTGTTCTGTTCCTCTTCAGGCAGCCGTTGTGTTCACAGGCATGATTTTTTCCAGTGAACAAGCGTCACGTTTAATTAGAACAGCCATTTCGGTTTTCAAGGCCTATAGTGCAAGCACTGTGCGATGTAATATCTGTGACTTTATGCTGTTTTAATAAACCTGATTATTTCCCAGCCTCGAAAGCAAACCCACACCTCTTAATATTTACATTTTTTTACTTAAACAATGTTTCCTTGTCAAAACTGTAAAATGACAGACACAAAGAAAACAAAAGGCTTGTTATGCTGATTTCACTAATGGAATGCATCAGTGTAGTGATGCTGAGGCTGAGAGAATGCGCTCCTATTATATCAATTACTAATGTTTCATTACATTTGTTTATTTAAATCATGCTGTTTTATTTCAAGAGAGCAAATCTGAAGTCTGTTTATTAAAAACCCAGTAATTATACAGTAATCATATTGTCTGTGATTGGTTAGCATGCCCTCTGCCTCATGATTATCCTGCTAAGGGGAATGAAAACACTAGAAACCTTGCTTACTCGCTGTGCAAGAGGTAGAGTCCTTGAGGGAAGGTCTATAAATCAAGTGGACATTAAAGCCACAGTGGGTTTAAACATTGCTGCCTGTGACTGATCTGGATATGCAACAACTATTCCTTGTTGAAAATACTACTTGTCGCAGGTATTTTTTAATGAAAGCTTTGAAAAATAAATCCAAGTATGAGAGGCGTTAGAGTGCTACAGAGTATTTAGGGAAAAAAGCTCTATTAACTCCTGAGTGCGCAACACAAATATACTGTTCTTGGTTATTCAGGAAAAGGGCTTGTTATCAAGGGGTACAAAAATAGAAAGGGAAAACATTTGTACATTTGTCCTTCATGAATTCAGCTATGGAGCCCTTTGAGCCTATGTCATCCACGGACTTTCTAAAAGACAGGTTTAATAAATAACTCTGTCAGGCCAGTGTCTAAAATTACCCTTAGTAAGAAAATAAAATTTTTTTGTGACAAAAGGAACAAGTTCTGAGTGAAAGCAGAGAGTGGGGGCCATCAATTAAGGAACAGAGAATATGTCCCAGCTCTGAATCTCGTACAGAATCTATGAAGAGTTTGCAAACAAATGTTGTTTAGATGAAGTATTCATTGAATGATCTTAAATAATAATCTCTGAAAATGATGCTTTATCCAGAGACAATAGATAGAAACAGAGACATAGTCTTCCATTTAGAGAAATCTGTTCTTCAGATTCCTTGGAAAAGAGCACCAGCTGCACTTGGCACAGCTGGAGGGAGGGTAGAAAATATGCCTGCCAATCATACATGTAATTTCTGGTAGTCAAGCTGTTCCAAGGCCACTTTGGGCCCCAAAATACTTCAGATGAGCATCAGAACTGCTCTAGCTCGTGCCTCGCCAGAAGACTTCGTTTCAGCCCGTAAGGCTCCTTGTAACTTTTCTGCCGCGTTACTTCTTCCAGGCCATCTACACAAACCACAGACTTCCCACGTTCTGGAAGACTCTCCAGAAGACCAAACCCACCCATCAACAAAACACAAAGCAGTGGGAAAGCAGTCAAGGAATTCGCATTCTAAAGGAAAATAAGAACTAAAGCATTTCCAAGTAACAGGGCCATCACTTGCAGAGGAGACGTTGCAGTCTTTTGTAAAGCATTGAAATCCTTGAACTAAGGCAGAAAACTAGTGAAGAATGGAGGTTTGAGATCAATGTGTAGGAGATAACTTTCATGATTAATAAGACATGAAAATCAATTATAAACAATTAAAATATGTTAAAAGCTATGAATCAAGTTAATCAGGGCTGAGCAATGTGATTACTGGGGACAGATGATTGAAGATGAGACTGTGCAAATTGACTGGAAAATGCAATAGTCTCCAAAAAATAGATTTTTAAAAATTTTATATGAACAATAATGACATTTCAAAAAGGAAAATGGGCATTCACTATTCATGATATTTGAAGAAAAGCAGGAAGTACTAAAATATGTTCTTGACAACCGACTAAGTAGAACAAATTTTTAGAGTATGGGAAATTTTGGGTATTGTGACTCTCTTAGCAATGAGAGAGAGAGATTTGCTCTGAGGAAGTCAGAAGCAGAATGAAGAACTAAGAAGATGAGATTTTTAAAAGTATGTATGTGCTTTAGTCATCTAACAAACTGTGGAAAATAGTGGTGATTAGAGAATATGCAGTATGGGCCTTCAGCATTGGTAAGCACAAGCCATGTTTTGGTGGACCTGTTTAATCTGTTTTCCAGGCACCTGTGCCTGGGCCAGCAGAATTAATCATAAAATGGTCTCCTGCATTGGGCTGAACTCAGCTGACTGTGTTTATAGCTTTACTCTTTCTGTTGGGCCAGAAACTGTCTCTGAAACCTAATGATACAGAGTAACATGTTCACACAAATTGCCAACAATTCCTTTACGTTGATCCAAGTATGTAAATAAGGATCACTATTAACAAAGGGTTGGTTTTCTTCATTACTGTGTGTTTTTTCTGCTACAACAGTATATTATTTTAAATTCTTTGCCTCTCAGTGTGTTTTGACTTAACAAGGGGATTGTGTTGAAGAAGCAGTATCAGTTTCCTCGTTCCTCTGATTTTAATGAAAGCCAAAAAGCTAACCTCAATGACTAATAGGTGCCACTGCCCCTCTCCTCTCTAATGCTGTCCTGGCACGTTGCCTAGTATTCATATTTTTTTCTTGAGAATTAATAAATAAAGGGGATTTAGTCAGTGAATGTTATAACAGATAGGTTGCTCTGCAGCGCTGATTTTTTTTCTTCCTCTCGGGTCCGAAAGATCCTTCACTGTGAGGATATACATAGTTAGCATTGGCGTGGTAAGAAGTACTGGCTTATAAAGATGATAAACATTAACGGCATGTGGAGACCTTCCGTACAGCTGGATTTTGACATTATTTTCATCACCAATGTAGCAGCGTGTTAAAAATCCCTAATTGACAGCGCTAATATCAGTATTAGCAACGGTGAAGTCTGAAAGCCACTTGAAAGTGGGTAGAGGCTGGGGAATGGCATTGGAAAACCAGAGTGAACTGGCAGCCGCCATCTCAGCAGGACCTTCACAAATTTCACAAATTCTTTATTTTCCTTTTGTTGTGTTATGTAGTAAAAGCTTTTCTCCCTGATCCTCTCAGGGCTTAGAGAGTCACAAAGGGTGTGGTGAGCTTTGTAAGTGATGGGTAAGATTTCTTGAAATGGCTGCTTACAGTTACACACATAGGTCTGTAGGGGTGAAAATGAAATAATTTCAGAATGTCAATATCTAGCCCTTATCCAGCTCTCACTAGAAGTCAGTTCACATACTTTTTTTGATAATCTTGTCTGCATAATATAAATTTTAGCTATATAGCATGACTATAAATGCATTATAATTATCTATCTGCATTTTAAAAAGTTATTAGTGGTTTGGAGAAACATCCTCTCTGTGAATGCTAAGGCACTCAAACCCGCTTGTCACCTCTTAAAATATGAGCTGCTCTTAATGGCTGACTATGCAGATACAGTTATTAACATGTCCATGACTTACACAATTATGGTAGCTGCTGTATCAGGAACCTCACCAGGTCAGAGGACTGTTCACGTAACACCAAAAAGAAATGGATATCAGGTTTTGAATCTGTTTCACGTCTGCCATTTGAATGACTTATGATAAAGGTGTTTTATTTCAATTTTTTCACCCTTTTTTAATGACCCTAGAATGAATCATTAGAACAGTCGGTGAGATTTGGTTATTAAGATGTTTGAAATTAGAGTTATCGCTACCATCCTTTATGTGATCTTTTGTTGAAAAGTCCAGTGCCAGCACTGAAAGTTTTCTTTCCACAGGCATATGTTCTAGCAAGAGCTAGGGTATCATACTTTGAGATTAAAGCTCAACAAGAAAGAAAAATTAATTTCATCAGCAGTTCTCCAGTTTTGCCTGTGATAATTACTGTTATTTTGACACAACACCACAAAGATTAAACCATCACTGAGGTTTGAAGTTAGGACTGTTATAACAGATTACATTTGAATCTATCCCAGCTTGAACAACAATTTAGGCACATGCCTAAGTTTGTCTCTCTTTTTCAGCACATGCTTGGGGCATGGTGAGGACATTGAGCCATTAGTTATGTGCTAACAGCTACGGCTGAAAGTTGTGTTTGTACCAGAGTACCTTGCAGAATACAGGTGGACTTCTGCAGTGAATGGAGCGGAGTGAAATGCCTCTGTCGTTCCTCTGTGTTGAAAACTGCGTTTCCAGCTACGTGAAAGTTCCACATAAAGGGAAAGGAAGCCACAGAACAGAATTATATTGTCAGTAACCCAGACAAAGCAAACAGAAGCCCTCTCGTTTCATGCTGGAGTACACTAGATCTTTGAAATTACTTTCCCCTTCAGCCCGATCCTCTTGCTAATTTCCGTGTACAATTTACGTTCAGTAGCTGAAATCAAAAGATATACTTTATATTTAATGCTCTTTGAAGTTGGTATTTAAAACAACAACAAGAAGAAATGAGAGAACATAAGCTCTCTTTTTAAAATTAACAAAATTATTTACAAAAGGACAACTTTGTTTTGACTGGAGAGTTTCTCCGTGTGATTTAATCCTTCCAGATATTTTGCTTTTCTTGCTTTAATATAACGTCTTGTTCTTTTTATCTACCTGGCAAGCTCCTCTTTCTCTTGTGGAAGGTGTCTCATCTCTGTTGCACTGGAGTTGCACAGAATACATTTGCATTAAAAATACAATTTTTGATGACAAGTTTTTTTATCTGAAACAAACAAGAAAGTGCAGACCATTGTATGTGCCCTTTTTTCCAGGTTAACTGTAATGAGTGACTTACTAAAATATTCACAGGGCAGAACAGAACTTCACGTAACTTGAAATGACAAAAAAAATACAAACTTCAAACTCAGTCACAAATTCAGACTGAAAAATCCATTCTTCTCTATCTTGTGACTGAATGTTATTGCATACCAGTGACTTTCGTGGCTAGTTTTGCTAATTCAGAGCAAGGAAACTGAAAATTTTGAAATGCTTCTTCCATCAGTGTGTCTTGTTTTGGGTACAGGACAGATATCTGAGTAGTTCAGACTCTGTCCCCGGCTCTTCTACAGACTTTCTGGCCATGTCATTCTATCTCATTGTCTGCGTGTCTTTTTTTTCATGATATTAGTTTAAAATTTTAAAAATACCATTTCTACTAGTCCCCTTTTGTACCTTCTATGGAAAAAGAGCCTACTTTGCAATATATTTTTTAAAATTGCATTGCAATGGCAGTAAGGAACTGTCTGGCCAGCGCAGTCCAGCCCAACCTTGTTCACCAGAAGGTTCAGGAGTGAGAGCCCAGGAGAGTAGCAAACGACTGCTGTTACTCTAAGAATGAGATGTCTTAATATTATGCTCATATCTTTGCTCTGCAGTAATATCAAGGCTTGGACGAAACTTGTGTCAGTGATTCATGTCAATGATGTTTGAAAGCCAAACTCATTCCTAGTCAATTGTCATGCAACTCCCTTTCCTTCAGTGTTTTTTTATTCATAGGAACAGAGAATATGGTCCACAATGTTCATGAAACACATTAAAATGACAGTTCATGGGTATCTGAAAAATGATTTATTGATCCAAAAAACCAGGGTTGCTTTTCTGCCCTGGAGCCTGTCGATTCGTTATTGTCCTAATCAGAGCATATGTAGCTCAAAACTTGACTTCGATTCAGACGTAGCCTTTGTTTCAAACCTCCTGCAACATCTGTTCCGTTCAGTAGGATTTTTCCGTCTGGATCCTGAGCAGCTCAGCCATCAGCTGTCCCTGGATGCTCTCCAGATCGACGCTGCCAGCAGCACGCAGTGCCCACCTATCCGCCCCTGCCTGCTACCGCAGCCCCTGGCATGCCGAGCACGGCAGCAGTGCCTGTGGGTGTGGAGCGGGGCATGGGCCCCGGGCCCCGGGGAGGTCTGCATCGCCCTGCACCAGCAGGAGTTCACCAGGAGGGAGATGCGGCTCCTCTGAAGCCGTTCATCGCTGACAGCCCCAGCTGGCAATACATCCCTGCACAAGGTGTGGTCCAGTTTCTCTCCCGAGCTGTACTGTGATAAATCTAGTAGTTGCTCTCAGATGAACCAATGACCTAGAATTTTGCAGACGTTGGCTCAGTTTCCTTTGTACTAGTCCAGTTGCACGGTCATCATTCCTGAATTAGTCACTTGCATGATGGTAGTGTTCAAAAGCCCGGTTCTTGGTTGTGTCCCTGTTGTGCTGGCTACTGTAAAAACACAATGTAGGGAGAAAATCTGGTTTTGGAGTGACCACTAACATCAACAGTTCCGAAATATAGAATATGGTTAACTTTCTAAAGCTATTTTACTAAGTGAATCTGTTGCAAATTCTTTAAGCATCAAGTAACTAGTAAATTTGCTGCAATAATTTGATGTTAATACTTTAACTTTAGAGTTCCTAATCCTTTTTTTGCCAGGTTCCCTTTAATTTCCCTTTGCAGCAGCTCATCTCTCATTTTAAAACTCTCCTGTAAGAGCTAATGTTAAATACATTCATGAACTGATGAAAAGTTCTACATAATGCTGCTAATGATTACTTTTATATTATGCTTATTATTCACTTGTCAAAGGCCTGAAATCATAGCCCAGGTAAGAATATCAACCGTCCAAAGTGTAATGTTATATTTTCTCACTTCTTGTTTGTTATAAACTACAGTCCAGTTCTCAGAAGTGAGGAGCGTTGGTGTCAATGGGCATTAGAAATGCGCTGAACTTCCTTAGGTCAGGATACGTTTGCTTAGTGTAGATGCACTTTTTCTTTGTAAGTAAAATGTTGTGTTAGTGTGGAAACATCTGAGGTAAAACAAAAAATTTGTAAAGCATACAGAGGACATACAGGCCGAAGTCTCTATAACCTTTATGAAAATGAGAGACAATGTAAAATAGATGTGAGGGGTTCCAGTTATAATCTGACATCATTTGCCTTGTTTTAAAGGATTCATCAAAGTCCATGGCAAGAGCGAGTTGTTTCTACTGTATTTGTTTAGAAACTTGTTTGGGAGCAAAACAGAACGTTTTGTGAGGTTTTGAGGGTTAGGAAAGAGAAATTCTAAATTTTGCTCTAAGATTCTGAGCACAAGGTGATGCAAAGTTTGAATAATCTATTTAGTAAAAAAATAATTATGATTTTAATGAATGCCACCGTTCAGACTCTTGGCAGAAATCTTTTGGAGTACACAAAGACGCTCCTTATAGACATATCCTTAATTTTAGTTTTTTTCAAGTTGCTTCAGCATATCAGGTGTGTTAACTCCTGTTTCCATGTCCTCTCTTTTTAAACAAGAAGTGGCAGAATAGTCTGGAAAATGTGTATTACTACTAGCCTGCAGTAGCCTCTAGTGGCCTGAGGCAACTGGTTATATGCAAAATACAAATGCTGCTGGCACCCATAGCTTTTCTGTTTTGGCTACACATAGGTTAAATGTATATTTTTATCTGCGGTATTTGAGATAATACTTGGTCTGGGGCCAGTATAATACAAGAGAAAAGAAAGTTTCGCATACATTTTGAGCAGAGTGGGAAAACAAGTCTGAATCTGAATTTCTGTTTAACATGCTTGAGCATTAGCTGCAAGGCCTGTCCTGCCGATGTAGTCAGCAGAACTGAATGAACGTTAATTCTGCGTGAGAGTCCGTGCTTGGTCATGGCTTTCAGGTCAACTGGTTTATATACAGCTAGAGTCTGAAGCATCCCTGAAATGCATTAGTGATGGAAAGAAACACAAACTCCCTTTTATGCATTTTATTAAAAGTATTTTAAAAATTAACACTAAGAAAATGCTCTCATAAGTGCTAGGCTACTGATCATAACAGCAAAATAAACATTTTCTAAAATAATACAAATCAGACCATGAGGAAATCAATGAGCTGGTCTTAAGAGTAATTTAGAATTCAATATTGGATTAGTACCAGTGAGTCTTACAAACTCTGAAGAGCGACTTGTGAGCATGGCTGTTCACTGAGATAGAAACCCTGAAAAAAACATTTTAACTGGATCAACCAAATGTAAATTGAGGACGACTGAGTATTTTTCTGCTGAAATCAAACTACTGTCTTATTTTTGAACGACAGAATCAGAGCCAGATAGGAAGCTTCCACTCTTGAATTTATATTGTGATGGCTAACCCTTTCCTTCATTTTCCCCTTGGCAGAGATATGACATTCTGGGTCTTAAAAGAACACTCTCATTAGTGGAAATACAATAGTTGACAGCTTTATATTTTTTAGAAATACTAAACCCAGAATGCAGGACCCGTTTTACTGCGTGTTTTTATGAGATTGTATCAAGTATACTTAAACCTTTGTCTGATGTCTTCCTTGTGTAGATGTTACAGGATCATTCAGACATACGTACATACAACACACTTTCACACTCTGTAATCAAAGGATAAAAACCATGTCCATCTCTCAGCTAATAGAAAACACAAGACAAAAATAGCAAAAAGAAGAAAGATACAAAGCATAACCAGGTGTTGGCCAACTTTCAAGATTGTAATCTCAAGATTCCACCTAGAACAACGATCAAGAAGCCAGAAAGTGCTGGTACAGTGCTCTTAGCTAGTGGTCTTCCTTCAGTAGCGAGAGACACTGGTCAAAGGCTAGGGAAGAATCTTTCTCGAGAAAATGATGATTTTGTTCCAAGGCAATTTCGTCTTGGATTTCTGGAAATTCCATTTTCCTTCATAGAGCTTGTTGAATTGAAAAGCAAAGCTTCTCCTCCTTATCTTGAATTCCTATGAGTATCATTCTTTCTCTTATTCTATTTCCATCCAATCCTTTCAAACAAATCAAGTATGAAACCTGGGACTATGCAACTCATTCCACCAAGGTCGAAGATACATCGTTTGTTATTTTTATCAACCTGATAAAATCAAGTTTTAATTTTTTTTTCTTTTAAGTCAAGCCTTTTGCTGTAGAGTCACAAGCAAAGGAGAGAGATTGCTTTGATCATTTACAATGCCCCCGTTAAGCACCTGCTTTGACTTGGACTCTAGAGAAGCTTCTCTCCCTCTACTGACTCTGCAAGGATTGAGAAAGTAATTTCTCACTTTGTCACCTGAGTTAGGATCCTGAAGTAAAGTGCTATGAATGCTCCCTGTCTGTCACAATTTTCCAGAAATGCAACCTCAAGTTGTGTTACAATGACTGACTAAGAAGACCCGCCAACAGCCAGTCCTCAGTAGGTGTCCACCAGTAAATGAAAACAAAGTACTAGCAGTATGTAACCCAGCTATCATCATATGTCTTGCAAACAACATTAGATAATCTGTATTTTGGAACTAATGCATGAATCAAAATTTTGCATTTTATAAGAATTCATCTTGGTAGTGAAAATTACTACCCATGGGGGAAAAAAAGAAAAAGTCACATGAATTCTGTGTTCCTGTGTAACTTGCTTGTTTTGTAGTTGTGAATCCCCTGGGTTTTATGTTGTAATTATCAAAGAAAAGCAGATCTAAAGGAAAGAAAGAAAGGGAAATTGTGCCAGGGTGCACTTTCATGATTGCCAACAGATACCAAATGGGTTATCCCCACTCTCTTTGCATGTGCAATGTCTTTTCTTCTGTCAGCACTTGTCTTACAGAGCTTTGTGAGCAGCCAGATCAGGTACTGATCCTGCTAAAAACTACCCCTTTTTCATTTCTTGGATTAATTTTCTTTCTTTCTTTTGGATCCCTGGGCAATCAGAAGAACACAAGTGTTTACAGAAGAAAAGTAGCAGGCGTATGCAACTGAAGGAGAAGAAGGGACTGTCCCTTTTGAGAGAAGCATGGACTCAGGTCCATTTTAACTTAGAATGGAAGTGTTCCCTTGGTTAAGAGAAGTATAAATAGGATTTAATAATCTGATGAGAATCCATCAGTGTCCATGTTTACATGAAGAAACATACCATACCAGTGTAGCTACTGCAGAATAAACTGTTGTGGAAGAGTTAACTACGTGGACTTCCTGTTCCAAAGTAGAAATCATCGTCATCTTAGAAGAGTTACTCCAGAATATTATAATTTTTTTAACATAACATCTCCATGGAAATTGATTCCAGAACAACTGTGTTAGCCACTTTCCTCAGAAGACAAGAGATGAAAATATTGTTTGGCTCAGAAAGAGTACTGAGAACGTACTCGGCATTGATTTCCTGCTTGGACGGTGTGCAAAACCCAGGATGTTTACACAGAGTGGATAGAGCACACAGGCATTTTCTTGCTTAACACCTGATAACTCGCCTTTGCTCTTTTGTGTTCTGCTGAATAGTAGATGCTCAGTCTAACGTTTTGAGAGGGGAGTCAAATGGAGTCTGATGCTTAAGAATCCCTGGAGCGGGTCTGGTGATTTAGTATTATATGTAAAACCATTAATGCAGCTCCACACCTCAGTAGAGCTGTAGTTCCTGATTCGTAATCCTTCTTAAGACTGGAATAGACTAACCCAAATGCGTGCACACCTCAGCGTTCAGATTTTCAAGTTGCTCTGTTCCTCATCAGCATTACGTGAAGGAAAGGGCAAGGCAGGCTGGACAGTGTAAAATCCACACTTCACCTCTGGAACGTTGCCCAGTGCTTCAGTCAAATTCTGTCAAACCCATTTGAGTCAAAAATAGTTCAGCTTGTTTTCTTTTCTCTTTCTTGTTGTGTACTTCTTGGATCTTCTTAGAACCAAAAATAAAAGTGATGAAGAATGCTAGGATGGATCTTTGATGGCATACAGGAATTTGTAGAAATGACATTAACTTTTTTTTTGGCTCAAGAAAGTCTTGAATGTGTGGTCCCTGGATTCCTTTGGGGTTGGGTATACCTCATACTTCCCTGCTAGATAGCATGGCTGATCTAATTAGGAGGAAAATTGTAGGTGCAGATATGATAAAAAATACAGTATTTCCACCTCCTTGGATTTTCTAGCAAGTCTTGAGGCAGCTGCTGTTTTTTCAGAAGTAACTTAGCTTTCGTTTGAAAACTTACAAAGCAAAGTTCTAACTCCCACACTTGGAAGATGTGATTGGAAAGCTTGGAAAATGTGATTACCCATCGATAAAAGCTAACAGGTTTTTAAGATAATTCAAAAAGAACAGCTGAAGAAAAAAACATCATTTTGTAGGCCTGGCTCAGATTTTTATGATTTTTAATATGGGACTGGCAGAAGTAGGAAGAGAAACCTATACAGAGGGTGGGATTAAATATGTCCCAGGTGTCCTCAGCCCCAAATGCCTGATGACTTTATTTAAAGATATCTCTGATATTCACAAGGAGTGACAGGATGAACCTGTGGTAACAGCACAGCTATGTCCCATAGCACCGGGAAACTGGAGTGCTGGGTTTTATTCTGCTTCCCATCTTTTAGAACTCAAGCCAGGCATTTGCTACAGTGGTGTACACTCTGCGGATGAAGACAGCGATCTCTTGGGAAAACTTAGTGCTTTAGCTCTGTGTGTGTCAGTTCCGTATACGTAAAAGAGAGATAATGATAATCCTTTCCATTTCTGGGCTGGTACTCCCTGTCTGTTTTTAATGCATAAGATATAACTTGTGTGGATACTTTATTACCAAATATGACAGTGACTCTTTAATCAGGATTGTGAATTTATTTCACAGAAAGTAAGTGTCATGGAACTCTTCTGTGACAAACGAACATGTATGATTGTTGTGAGGGTGGAAGGAATTGTGACAGTGACTGAACTGTGTACCTCAGGTTGACTTGTGTAATTCATGCCACAGAACCTTAACTTTAGGTAGTGTTTTCATAGGGTCCATAACTTCCAATTTTGTTTTATTTGTTTTATAATTATGGAAGTGAAATGCTCAGAGAAGTGACAGTGAGTCAGCAGTGGAACCGAGAGTTCCTTTTATAGTGTTTGAAAAGTTAATAAATGATTAGTGGATGTTTTAATAATTATAGGTTGTTTATAGAAGGGTCAAATGTGACTTACAACCATCCTTATCACTTAATACTGATGTACATGGAACCATCTGCAACCATCTATAATCACTGCACAAGATACAAGGGCTTGCAATATGCACTGGAGAATCTATTAACCAGGTGTTAACCCTCTATAAGCCATTTCAAATGGATTCTTAATGTGAAGTGAGACTAACTGAAGCTCCAGGTTCTGATATTAAGCTCTGGATTGTGGACTATCTTCTGTTGACAGTGTATCTTTAAGACCAATATGTCACCCTAGAGGTAGAGCTGTGACTCTTTGTGATTTTGTGACTTAACATCGTTATTTGTGTACTGCCTGTCTTCCCTCCTTCCAGCTATATGGGAAGTGATTCTTCAATAACTAATGGACAACACTCACAGCAGGAGGCTTCGTGGTTTTATTACAAGCCCTTGGTTGCATCTGTAAAATGTCAAGAGCCGTGGTTAACCACCAGCTCCACCATCATTTCTTCAATACAGCTGAAATGCACTAAAATGAACTATTCAACATAGTGTCCACTTCTTTACTTTCGTTACTGACAGCTCATTATATATAAGCATATGCTGGTCAGAGATTTTATGTTAAACGCCTGCTATCTCTCCAGTTCTGCTCGTTAGAATGTCTTCCTTACGGGCATGTTTGCAGCCCAGTGAGCGCAGTGGTACTCCCGGCAGCCTAGACCTCAGCCCCAGCCAAGTGCTTTAGTGCGAGATGTATGTGTGTGAGCAGAGGGAGCGGTGAGAAATCCCTGGACCAGCACGTTGTGTGCCAAAATCATCCTGGGAGGAGGAGCTTGTGGATGGATGATGAGCTCAAATACAGGGTTAAGCATTAACAGAGACATTTGAATTTCAAGCTGTTTGTCTCAGTTTGAAATGACACACAGAAATATTCAAAAGTTGAAGGAACATGGAGTTGGCTCAGGACTCGGCACTGTTGCTGTTAGTGTTACACTGGCAGTTGGTAGTAATTCACAGAATGTTTGGGGTTGGAAGGGACCTCTGTGGGTCCCCCAATCCAAGCCCCCTGCTGAAGCAGGGTCACTCAGAGCAGGCTGCACAGGACCTTGTCTAGGCGGGTCTTGAATATCTCCAGAGAAGGAGACTCCACAACCCCTCCGGGCAACCTACCCCAGCACTCCGTCACCCCCAAAGTAAAGAAGTTCTTCCTCATGTTCAGCTGGAACATTCAGGAAAACTCGTGTGTTATTGTACCGCTCCAGTGATCACTCCCAGGCAGACCAGTTTCAAACCAGCTGTGCCTGCGAGCGCGGCCTCGTGGTACCACTGCTGCAGTTAAACACCACCTCTCTCTCCTTGGGCAGTGGTGTGTGTCCGTAGTTTTTGGTTCAGAGTTGTGTGAGGGAGGTGTTCTTTGTGGGGAGTGCATTCCATCGGTGCTGCCGAGCAGCGCTGGCTTCTCGGAGACGCCCTGGTTGGAGTGTCAATGCCACATTCTCTGCTCTCCTCTCTTGCTGAGGCAGGCGCTATAAATTGGACAGTAGTGTTTTTGTCAGTGTGAGACTTGTTTAAATGCACAGATTTTTCTTGGACTTCAGTACCTATAGACTGAGGATACTCTCTGAGTTATTTTAAATTCTCTTGTTTGTAATATATTTCAGTAGCAGCTGGAGAAGGGAGAACGAAGTTGTTTTAAAATCTCTAGTATAGTGAGGGTTATCATGACTGCAACAGCTTCTGTGTGTTTGCATATGTGAACTGAGTTGATATGTTGATTGAATTCCTGCTATACTGATATCAACATTATAAAAATTACAATGGCAACTGACAGCAGCTAATGTGCTTTTGATTGTCAGCTGAAGAAAGTGGTTGGTAATCAAATGGATGGGGAAATTTTATACTTGACTCTTTGCATTTTTTTCTTAGATAAGGTTTGCAGCATGCAAGAGTACAGAATTTTACAAGACTATTTGTTCTCTGCACAGGACTTTTTCACTGAACTGTTGGGACCGGGGATAGATAGGTGGGTGATGTCTGACACACTGCACGATTCTACGTTTCCTTTACCAGCAGGGAAATGAGCTCCGACGTATGCTTTTTCCCCCCTCTGTTGCGTGTAGAACCGATGCAAATTGGTGAGATCTGCTAGCTGTGTTGGTGTCATTGATGTTTTTCTTATTCCACTACTGTCATGACCTATTTTTATATTCTGCTTCTACTACACAAATACCAAACTCAGTGCTGACTGACTTGTACATTACTAGTAGCAGCTTACAACTTCACTGTGAGTATATTGCTATAATACCGTCGCTAACACCACTTGAGCTTAGAATTATTAATTATACTGGTAAAATATGCATCTGCTGATACTTATGGCTGGGTGCAAATTTGAGAAGATCTTGCAAATTTAGAGCTAAAACTTCTTCAAGGCGAAATTATAACTAACTAGACTTGTGCCTCGGTAGCTTTAAAGTTTTTTTCCAAATTTGAAGCTTTTGATTTTAAACCAGTGAATTCTTTCATCACTGTGCGAAACACCTAACCTCACCACTTGAAAACAGTGAACCCAACCACAGGAGAATGTGCCTGCTTTTCTGACATGCTGAGCCCCTTCCCCTCTCACCGTCTTTCAGGAACCCAGTGGAGACAAGATTCACAGAGCCTGAGTGGGACTGGAGTCCACGTTGGCCTGTGCAGTCTCACAGGTGGGAATTTAGACCAAAGGGCTGAGAATTTGCTCAAATGGCTTCACAGTTAGGACAGGCGGTCATCTGGAATCTCTGAAAGAGAAGGAAAATTGTATGCACAGCTAGTACATTGATATAATTTTACTTTTAAAATGATAGTCACAGCTTACATATTTGAGATAACAGATGCAGCACTTCCCTGCGGCAAAGCCTTATTCTGCATATCATGTGATTGTTATATTAGGAATATATCCTGCTTAAAAATAGAAATGCCTGCTGCACCAGTTTGGGTAGTAAAGAAGTAAAAGTCGTTGTTGAAATTAATGTTTGTCATACAATTTTCAGTCGATTCAGTTTCACTAATCAAACCCACATGATTTGAACCCACATATCACTCCCCTTTCAGCAGTGAGTATTAGCATATTCGCAGAACCAAAAATCCTGGTGATGGTTTGCACTGCGTTTGCTCAGGAAGGTGGTGGAAACTGGGTGAAAGAGCAAGAAAGAGAGAGGCTGCTGGAAAGGATGGCTGTGTTTTGGCAGAGGCTGGTGTGTAGCTGTCTTTAAAATTCCCATGGGACATCAGAGAAATGAAGGGTGCTGGTCTCACTGTCCTGGCAAAACTGCGGCTGGGTGAATCGTGTCCTACCTGTTTAAACTTCTCTTGAAATGGGCCTTGGGTGTGAATGTATGCTTAGTGATATCATTTTTATGACAACAAGGCTGACACTCGGAAATGCCCAAAGTTTTCATAAAGTAAGTCATTTTCATTCTGGATAATCTTTGTTCAGATATTTGTCTGTTCCAGAGGCAAACCTGGAGTAGGATGACCCGGCATGAGAACAGAAATCACAGTGTTCGGTGAGGCATCCAAGGCACTGCCCTGTTCTCAACACTGCGTCTCTGCCCCTGCTTGCACTACGGGTTGCGCTACCGGCTCTGGGGTTTCAGCGCTGCGCCGGCTCTAGCGGTGTCGACACAATTTTGCATCTCTGGGGCAACATAACGAGGTGTCATGGACATGGTGATTTTCCTGGGCTGGTCCTTCTTGACTCTCAAAACCAAAGGGTATCACTTGTCCCACACAGATCATTTCATTCTCTTGCTTACCCCATTTTATTTCACCGCTAGTGCCTGAAAGTCAACAGAAAGCCCTTAAGTGAGTTGCAGACAGGTCCTGGGCAGAGGAATAAAGAAGTATGTCCAGATTGAAAAAAAAACCTCAACCAACACCAACAAAAAACCCCCAATCCTTAAAGAGTAGAAACAAAATAGGAGCATGTATCAATTTCCATTATTTTTTAGCCTGGTAATTGTTCTAAAACATACTTGGGACTTTACAGCAGGACTGAGACACCTATGCAGCTCAACAAAAGATGTTGGTCACTGCTGCTATTGCTAGAGAAAATTTTAAAATACTGGGAACTGATTTTAAGTATAAGAGCAGAAAAATAATTGCCATTATCACAATTTTTTAAACGTAGTTTGTTGCTAATAATCTGCAAATATTTCAGTGCTATAATGGAGCAGTGTGCAAAGGAATTTGGGTGAGAGAAACCAAAGCTAAGTAAAAGGCCACAGCAAAACACCTGTAGCTGGTGTGATTGCAGTTCACATGGAATCTGAACAGCTTTAGTTCTCTGCTCACAACGCAGCAGGACAGAGAGGCTGACAGGGAACGCGTTCTTTCCGAGCTTCCTGAGCAGCACTCTGCCTCACAAAAAACTCACTGAAAGCTAAGCAAAGCCAGCTCAATCAACGCGTAACTGTGGGCAATACTTCCTCTTCTTTCCATGCCCTTTGCTGTCATGAATTTAATTTATTTAGCCAGCTGATGCAGTGACATGCCATCAAAAGCTATGCTGAGTGACAGCTTCTGGAAGTTATCAGTCACCTGACGAAAAAAACACAAAGGGATCCAAGAGTCTTGAAAAACAGAATTTCTAGCACCAAGAGAACATAATTTTCTTACTTTTACTGTCTTCCTTTTTATCCTTTTGCCTCCCACATCCTAGTGCAGCTGTGACTGAGAAAACGGAAGCTCTTTGAAAAGATGCAGGCTGTAGGATTTGTTTTCCAGCTTCTGATCCCTCGCTCCTCCTGGGACAAGGCAGCCTTGGGAGGGGGGCCCTGCTCCCGACACCCCAGGCCACCCCGGCTGAGCAACAGGCAGTCAGAACCACCAGAGAAAGGCAGATTGGCAAAACTCAGCTAAAAACTCCTGGCAACCCAAAGGTCCCTCTCAGTTTAGCATCTGATCCAAAATCCACCTGGGTCACAGAAGTCTTGCAATTACAAGGGGACCTGAGTCAGGTTCAGGAGAATAAATACACCTGAGGCCCCGCGGTGCTGGGGAGAAGGTCTAGCTGGGTGCTGTGGTAGAACTGCTGGCATACAGTCTGTCTCCTGAGAACGAATTTGGTTGTAAGATGAACAGACCTGATTTCGGGATGAGGGACGAGCGGCGCTCAGCCCCAGCTTGGCCAAAGGAAGTGCTTTCCAAACTAGATCAAATGGCTCGTCAGTTCCAGTGAAACAAATGGATTCCAGGGAACCTGTGTCGTTTGGGTGAGAGGGAGGTAGAAAGAATTTATGGAGAGAAAGGGAACTGGAGGGGGATATTTCCAAGGAAGATGCTGTCGCTTGCCAAATGTGGTTCAGTGCCTGAGAATAGTATATTTTCAAGAGCCATTCCATAAATTCCATCTTTTTCCCCTATGAAACTAAAGCTTTACAACACCATTGCAAATGGATGAAATAAGAAATAAATGTTTTTAATATAATCTTGGTTTCCAGCTGATTCACTGGTGTGATGGTACATACAAAGAAGGTAAACTCACCTCCGGGTGTTCCAGATTGGGGCTGAATATGAGTGAAGTCTGTGTCACCTAAATTTGCAGTGAGGGAATGGATATCACATTACTGAGCTGAACCTTCAGCCTAGACTGAACCTTTTAAAGTTTGAGCCGTTTTTTCTCCCTCAAATTCATGCAGCACTGTCCTTTTGCTTTAGGCCAGGGTAGACATGAGAGAAGTAAGAAATCACTAGGGAATGACATTTGAGCATGGTTGGAAGTGCAGAAACAGCCCCAAATCTTCTCTTGTGAACTTGTCTCTGAGATTTCCAGATTTAATTTCAGGCTCTAATTTTCCAGCTCATTTCTGTTAAGCAGCTGAAAATTGAAGTTGCTGATCTGAGCCGGACTTGCCCATTGAAAATTTCCTGCTTGGCTTTTCAGTGTCAAGCACGCATCTTTTTAAGGCCGTAGGAAAGCAAATAGATTTGTTTACAAACTTCGCTTCTCCAGCAAATAGCAGCTACAACAAGTTGTTCAGTCCAGCATGTAATCAAACCTGGTAATTTTTTAATTTTTAATTTTATTTTAAGCAAAAGCCTTTCCTTTTTTCCCAGCAGTTAAAAGTCCTGGCTTGCAGTGCTCATTGTTTAACAAAGGGAAATATCCATCTCTTCATTTCTGCTTCTGTGTGGTTTCTCAGATACTCATCGGAAGGAAAGTGAACTGCAACTTGCCGCTCAGCCACAACACGGACATGCTGCACCCCTTGGGAGGGATTATATATATTCAAACCAGAGAGAACCTCCTGCGTTGCTTTTTCTGCTCCCATGTGACAACTCCACTTTCTAAACACAAGAAACCGTTCGAAGCAGCCTAGCTGTGGAGGCTCTTTTGATGTCCTGCCATCACACTGAGCTGTGGAAAGCCTGCTTGTTGTCTTATGCAGGGAGCAGTTGAGGATATCAAAGGGAAGATGGGATGTTAAATTTTTATTGATGAATGTTTAATAGTCTGGGTTGTAAGCTGTCACGAGTAATGCAGTAAAAGGATTCATTCTGAATCTCGCTGTTTCCCATACAGTGCCTGAAAGTGATTAGTCTTTAAAGAGTACAAGTCTGTATTTTTTTTTCTCCAGCAATTTATTTTCTGCAGCGGATTAAAAGAAATCTATCACGATACTTAGGAGAGAGTCAAGTGGGCGCATTAGGTTAATACACCAGCCTCTCAGCTGGAGGCCTGAGTCTGAATCAGGTTTACAGCAAAAAAAGCAATGAATTTAGCGGTGTTTTCTGGAAGGCCACTAATGTGACAAGTTTGGCCACATCCCACTGAGCTTAGGGTCATACCTCTCCTGAGGTGCAACTTTATACCTCGTAAAACATGAAGTATGTTAATTGAGCAATGTGCAGAAACATAGAATCATGGAATTATAGAACAGTTTGAGTTGGAAGGGACCTTATAGATTATCTGGCTCCAACCCCCCTGCCATGAGCAGGGAAACCTTCCACCAGACCAGGTTGCTCAGAGCTCCATCCAACCTAGCCTTGAACACTGCCAGGGAGGGGGCAGCCACAGCTTCTCTGGGCAACCTGTGCTAGTGCCTCACCACCCTCATGGTGAAGAATTTCTTCCTAATGTCTAATCTAAATCTGCCCTCTTTTAGTTTACAGCCGTTCCCCCTTGTCCTATCACTACACACCCTTGTGAAAAGTCCCTCTCCATCCTTCCTGTAGGCCCCTTCCAGTACTGGCAGGCTGCT
>Ga0065711_1031452_pt1 | contig 29617 bp, 14 predicted proteins | sample Hoacrofraction12_FD_59098 | JGI IMG/M metagenome (GOLD analysis project Ga0065711, IMG submission 59098) | Hoatzin crop microbial communities from Cojedes, Venezuela - Epithelial fraction 12 v2 (version 2) | ecosystem: Host-associated > Birds > Digestive system > Esophagus > Crop | place... | reverse complement strand
ATTCAAGACCCGCCTGGACAAGGTCCTCTACAGCCTACTGTAGGTGACCCTGCTTCGGCAGGGGGGTTGGACTAGATGACCCACAGAGGTGCCTTCCAACCCCTACCATTCTGTGATTCTGTGATTCTGTAATTCTATTTCTTTCTTCTTTTAAATTAAAGAGATTGTATATAATAAAAAGAACCTCAGAAGATCAAAAAAAGTCTGCCTCTACTTACTCCAGTGTTAAATCTTCATTGATTTCGTCTGGAGGCTGCGGTTCATTGAAGCCCCTTGGAAAGGTAAAACCACCTGAATGATACGTATGAAGACAGAGATGGTGTGCTTTACTTCTCGAGACATCTTTTGTTACAGCTGAGTTCTGGTCCACTCGCCTTTCATCTAATCCAGTCTCCCTTGGCTGCTCAGAGAGGGTTATGATGATTATTCAATACTGTTTGCTGGAATTACCAAATAAATTTTTAAAATATGTTGGTCTCGGAGATTTCCAGAATCCAGCAGAACCTGCAGGATATATGTATGACACATATGCAGTTAAATATGTTAAAACATTTAAGTCACTAGAATTAGTTACAAGAGTTAAATGTTGTAGTCTAGAGATCAGTTCATTTTTTAATGAAGCAAATGCTTTCTGGTGAACTAATGAACTGTATAGCATACCATTCATATACTCTTTATGCTACATTTCCATTCATACTTCAATAAGCACTTATGCTGGAACAGATTTTATCTAGGTCTGTCTTTCCTACATAGTGAAAATATGAATTATTTTGAATGTTAAAATATAATTATTACACACTAAGAGTACCCTACTTTAGCTGTTTGGAGTAGGAGATAATGGTGATAGACACTCACGAATGTTTTAGCAAATATTGGTACTTTAAGCCCAACTTTAAATTGTGTTTCTGTTTCAAAAACCGGTTCTAAAATATCCCTGTCTTTCTTAACAGTTTGATTATGTTTGCATGTGCATGTATCCTTTGTGTTATGAGTTGCTTTGGTAATATATTTTTCTTTCGCTGTAGTTTAGGAAAATTTAAATATAATACTCTGAGTTTGAGAAATGGGTAGATATTGTAGTTGGAAATGTTATTAATCTTGTTTATTTCAGTGTTCCTTAGTTTAGTGCATATTTGTATATCTGAACTGATGTGATAAAAGATTTATCCCAGGAAAAACACAAGCAGTTTTTAGTTAAATGGGTTCATAACTGGTTTTGCTACAGTGGTTCTGTAGAGGTCAAATTGTAGTACACTGGCACATTACACATTTCATTACTCAAATATCTTGTTAGGAGGCTTATTATTGATGACAGCTGGCTGTGGCTGCTTGAATGCTTTTCCTAGCTGGACCACTAAGTTTCCAGAAAATAACTTCATCTTTGTTTCTAAGTAGAAGACCTGCCTATTTCCAGTAAAGAGCAGGAATATTGTGTGAAAACCTGATCACACATGTTTGAGAAGGATGGGTTTAAAATGGTGTAGGTGCTAAGCTGAGGAGGAGAAGGGAAAGACAGTGCAGCTATGGAAGGAGATGAGAAAAGCCTAGCTTGCATCCAGTGGAACAAAGATGGCGATCTATGTTAAATTGTCTGAATTAGTCAGTGCACCAAATACTAAGGAAGAAAAATTTGTTAAGCAAACTGACAAACTTAGAAGATAAATGGACATAAATTGAGCAATAACACATTTTAAGGTGGAAATTAGATGTTTTCTAATCAGGAAAGGAATATGGTGGCGAAACAAGAATAATAATTATGGAAAAGTGAATGAAGTTTGAATATCTCACATGATTTCTACAATTTCACTGGAATGGGCTCTGGTAGCCCTTTTCCATTTTGAGTGTCTGTGATTACAAACTTTGCTGAGCAGCTCCTCTGTGTCTCTGCTGAACTTGAACAGACAATAGCACAGTAGGACACCAGTCTGTCTGGAGACTTTGAGGTCCTGCAAATATTAATGTGGGCAGAATCCAAGTGATATATTCAATTCCAGTAGTGATTCAAATGCATCTTCTGTCTTTTTTTGTAGAAGCTTAGTATAGCATCCACAAACAAATTTAGCAATTAGTAACAAATATCATGAAAAAGTCACTACAAAGGAGCAAAATGTCATGGAAAGAATATTTAGCTGAATGAACAGATGAATGAAATTTTGCTGGTGAGTGAGAGATTTAGATTATGAAGTCACAAATACAGTTTTCAAGGAGACCTGTTCCATTGCTTAGGCAGTGGTTAATTGCTTTTTGTGAAAGCAACAAATTTACAGCCTGGATTTATCTGAGTATTGATATGGCTTCCTGCAAAGGAAATTTGTCTTAGGTGAGATAAATGGCACAAACTGAAAATGGGCTTTTCTTAAATGTAGTACTCCAGTCATTTAAAAGTGATTGTGTATCTTGTTGCGAGGGAACAGGCAGAAGCATGGACTATGGTGAAGCTTACTGAGTGCTGCAGGAGTGAGTACTTCCTAAACAACAGTAGCAGTGAAATAAAATATTCATTAAAAAAGTTGAGAATTAGTAAATAAAAATAGAATTTCTTAGTCCAAATATTAGCAAGTTCTGTCAATTTGGAAAATGACACATGCATGCATAGGTATTGCTGTTCACGCTTAGCATTTGGAGTATTACGGCTAGCTCTAGTCACCTATATCACTACTAAAGAGCAATGATATTGGCATCATGTATTACTGAATAGTTAAGTATTCCTAAATATTTTCCATCCCAAGTCCTCCCCTAAGTCTACAGCATCTTTCACTTCTTATGCTTTTCTTTTTAAACACCTAGTTTTCATGCAGCGTATCAATTGCAATTTACTTTAAGCTGGTAGCAGACTAGACGACTTGAAACCGTGGATCAGCTGAGAACATGATTTTGTCTAAAATTCAACTGATTCCTTTGTGTATTTCATTCTCTTCTGTTACCTTAAACTCCTCTTCCTTTTGGCTTTCAGCTTCTCCTTTTAATTTTTTCCTGCTGACTCTCGACCGGAGTTTTTTGGTTCAGTGGTTTGTTTGTTCATTTGTTTTCCTTAGGTGTTATGCTTGGCCTTCTGGCTACACAGTTACATATTTTTAATATTCAGCTCTGTTCCTTTTGATGTCAGTCTACTCTGTTCTTTATTTCATCTTTTATAAGCTTCCTGATAGCTTCTGTTTTGCTCTGCATGTAGCCTGGCAGCATATCTTTTGCAGGATTTCCCTTTTTTGTATGATACATGATATCTCGACAATGTTTAGTATTGTTTTCCAAGTGAATAGTTTTATTCAGTGAAAATTGCAGTTTTAGTCAACCTGAAACCTTTGTGACTGTTGTAAAATTGGGTGAATACTTTTGGACCTTAAATTTAAAAAGTGGTTCCACAATAACATTTGCTGAAATATATCCAAAATATTTCTCAGTCTGGATTCATTTGGATTACAGCAGCATTTGTAAAATGGAGGAGGCAGCTGATCCTTTTCAGAAGCTTATTGCAGTGACAAAATTTGCTAAGTGATCTTCCATGTCTAAGACAGATAAACAATGACTAAGAAGAATTTTCAATGTAGTTTTCCTGTTGTTTCCTGCTGAAGCTCTTCTGTGTTAATAATTATATTCTTGTACTCCAGGACATAGAATCATAGAACCATTACGGTTGGAAAAGACCTCCAAGATTGTCAAGTCCAACCATCAAACCATCACCATAATGCCTGCTAAATCATGTCCTGAAGTGCCATATCTACATGTTTTTTGAACACCTCCAGGGATGGAGACTCCACCACTTCCTTGGGCAGCCTGTTCCAATACCTGACCACTCTTTCAGTAAAGAAATTTTTCCTAAAATCCAATCCTGGAGCAACTTGAGGAAATGAAAATGATTGTCTGTGCAGTCAGGAAGATCTAGGTTTCAGTTGTAATTCCAATGATTATTTAGGCAGATGCCATAAAGTGAAATTGTTTAAAAGGAAATGGATACAAACGTGCAACAGAACAACTTCCATTTTAAAGTTCGGGGAAATGCTCTGAAGGTGTGCAGAGGGGATTCCTCTCCAGAGGAATCGTCTAACCAGATGTTCATAACGTGGAAAGAACAATATAACTCTCTTTGTTCACCTAGCCCTCCACTTTAACCAAAAAAGCTGAAAATGGAACAATTTTGTTTTAAACTTCTCCAAACCTATGGCTTGTAATGCGAAGTATTATGTGATATCTTAGTATTGACTTAGCCTGAAACACATTTTCACTACTTTGGCCATTGAATTGAAAAAATCAGTCATCCATTGAGCCGTGATCAGTCATCTTTGTCAAATTCTTAAAGTGATGTGTCAGCAGCAGCTCTGTTGCCTTCATTAGAGCTTTACCCAAGTATTTTATCAAACTCTTATGTCCGGAAAGAAAACTAATCTCCTAATCTTCTTTAATAACAGGGGTTGGCTATTGTTTTCGGTTTGGCTGCAATAGGGTTAATTTTCATGAGAAGCTGGGAGGTGACACAGCCAGGACAGCTGACCCAAACTGGCCACATAAATGGGATATTCCATACCATGTGACATCATGAACTGGACTCCAGTAGGTGAGCTGGCCGGGGAAGGGTAATTGCTGCTTGGGAGCAAGATGGGCATAAGGTGGCGACAAAATTGCACTAGGTATTTCTTGCTTTGTATATTCTTTTTGTCAGTATTATTGTTGTTCTTGTTCTCTTTCTTCTGCTGTTCTGTTAAACTGTCTGTATCCCAACTGATGCGTTTTGTCTTTTTCTTCTGATTCTCCTCCCCACCCCACCAGGGGGAAAGAGTGATAAAGTGACTACATGGTTCTTTGTTGCCAGCTGGGGCTAAATCATGGCAGCTAACAATTGACTTTTAAATCTCTACCTGAGTCTAGTATCTTGGCTGAGAGATCCCAGTGTGCATCCAGGAAATCTAACCAGATAATTTGTTTAGTGGTTAACTTCTTATTTTTGAGAAAGAACAAATTTGAAACACTTGACATTGTTATTAAACTATGCTACTATATTCTCCTGTTTCCTATTGTGAACATACAAAACCACTTTCGATAAAATATAAACGTTTTTAAAGTCTTTTTTTCTCCACTGAAAAAAAGAAGGCTAGAAAGAAAAAAGATTTATTCACAGAACTTGGAGAAAACTGGATTTTTTAGCTAGGTTGTTGATGGCATCAGCCATAAACTATCGAGCTATGTTCATGGGTCAGTTAGCACTTCCTGACTGGGGATATATGAAAGTCTGCTGAGAGAGCACATCATGCCCTACTCTCCTTCTAACATCATTCAGTTGTTTTTGATAGGTGAGAGATTTCTATTTCCAATACCATCTCTTTCTGTTATTTTTAACAACAGCTTTCTGAAAATCCTTTTTTTCCCCCACCCTTTGTCCTTGTTCTTTTTTATTTGCAAGAATAGGTGACTGTGTGGAAGGAAAAATACCAATATGATACTGACAGAAGGTTGATATAAACAGTAGTTTAGGTAGTCAGCTGCTCTTGCTGTCCTCTGCTCCTTTCTCCAAATTAAAACAACATTTTAAATATTTTATACCTTTTGTATTTTTAAATAAGAAAGGGAAGGACTGGCTTGTGCACAAGCTGAGAGACTAAATTAGCAGAAACTATATTTATAGTTTAGCCAGAGATTTTGTACAGAAAAACACCTCCTTGTCCCAAAATCTTAAAAATATTCTTAGAGATCTTGTTTCAGTTTTGTGTACTTTAGTGGCGGCGTATTGCAAAAACAACTGTATACATTTTACCTGGGACATGGGGTTCTATGAGCCTTCCTCTTCCTCAGCAAAGCTCAGGGAATTTCTCACTGCCAGAACTGTGACAGGGAGACTTTTGTTTATGCAGTCAGGTGGATTGAAATAATTGCCTGTATTCTGATGTATTTAATTTGGTAACCACAATGTCAGATCATACTTAGATCAATTTTTGTCTCATGGCATCCTCCTAATTTACACTCTAGATGCTCGATTTTTCTGCCAGTAAAACAACGTTAATGAGTTTGGTTTTGGTTTCATTTGTACCATTTGAACAACTACAGAAAATGGGTTTGTCCTTTTCTGTTGTGCTTTAATATATTCCTGAACCACACAGGATTATTTTTAGTATCTCTATAAAAGTCAAAGTTACCAATGTTTTCAAAAATAAAATACAGAATAGTTGGCCTGGTTAGTATACTGATGGACTTTTATTTAAACTTTTATCAATCACAAAAGCAATGTGTGATCCACGCTTAGTAGTTAGTCTCAGTGCTAAACAGTCACCATTTTCTGTGTTAATTATAAAAAGTTCATGTTCTTATCAGTCCTCTTAGTGAAGGAACATAACGGGAAAGGCAGACTTTGTGGTGGGTGGGTGACACTAAGTCGGAGTCTGATTGACTCAGTTGTACATGGCTGTTTCTATACCATTAAAAACCTGTGGATTGGGAATTTTAAAACCAGTGTGAGCCTCACTTGGAATCCTATTACATTTTATGTAACAAACTGCTCAGCAGTTTTTGTTAGTTTAGTTAGACTGACTCTGCTTTACACGAGAAGAATCTTCAGAGGATATCCTATTCAGAAGTCCTTGTAAAGGGAAGCACAGCTAATTGACGAAAGTTACACATTAGTTAATATTCTTAAACTGATTATTCATCATCATACACATGCATAATTATTTGATAAAACAGACTGTGCTCATTGTCAGCATATCTGCATGGAATGATACAGAATTTTTAGCCTTAGGTTTTATTTTTAATTCTGAATAGTTAAGCCTCTAAATAAAATAGAGCTGAAATATTCTATATGTTTTTGTGGTGGTTTTTTTTTAATATTCTGAATGGCAGTGTCATCTTCCAATCAATGCCTTTGGTAACATCTGATGCTACATAAACTAAGCTACCTTAAAAATTGCTCAATCAGCTGCTTGGTCATCACATAACTGACAGATCATCTGTTGCCATGTTGCTAAGTTTTGCTTTTAAAGTATTTATGTTCGATCTCTGTTCACACACAGAGATTGTCAAAATATGGAAGCATAGAAGTAGTATACTAAATAATTGACAAGATAATACATTATTGTATTTTCATTTGATTACTGATTCTTTTATCTTGTTCATTCAGTCTTGCAAGTTCCATGTTCACCCTCATTTCTTTCCCATCCTTCCCTTCTTTCTTCTTTTCAGTGGGAGTCCTCTTTCAGCAACTGGAATTCCACTCAGTTCTCCCTGTCTTAAGAGGGTTTTGGATCAAAGCTCCATACAAGGCCAGACTGCTCTTTCTGAAAAGTGACACCTGAACTGACACACTGAATTTGAGGATCCCATTCAAAATATCCCATCCAGGTATAGTTCAACACCTGAAGTGATGTATGTAAGAACTACTCTCTTGCACTCTCTGTTTTGGATTCTACATATTTTACTTTCATGTATATAGATGATGGTGCCACATCTATGTATTCAACTCTCATTCTGGAGACTATTTTGTAAATGAGTTTGGTTTAGGTCTAATCGCTAGGTAAGATCCAACCAATAAAAGACCTAAAATGACAGACTTCTGATGACTTTGACCTTTTTGTCAAATCCCTGAACTTTTCATGAGTGCAGCTTTGTCTGATTCTGTGCCTCTGTAGATTTTTAACGTAGCAAAAGCACTTGAAGTGCAGTGAAATTTTCTGTGAATTTAATGCTCAGAGATTTTACTTTAAGATTTGACAATTTGTTGCAAAAATCATTTGGGTCATCATAACAATTTGAATTTACGCAAGGTATAAAAGAGATCTTTTAAAAGGCTGCCATTTGCTCAGGAAAGAGGAACATCAGGAAGAGGTGTTTTCTTCTGTGCCAATTGCTCTGAGTTGCAGGAAGAGGGAAGGTTTCCTTCCTCTGTGGAAGGGAATGGAGGAAAGGAGAAAGAAGGCTTATTTAGAGTTTACTGTGGAGCACTAGGCAAGGGAGATCAGAAGGTGATACTTCAGACCAATCATTCAAAGCAGAGTTCTGTAGTGATGGGGGACTTCAGCTAGTGGTATTTTTTTCGAAAGGACATAGTCTACAGCAACTTTTTGTGAATATCTTGTAAGAATTTTATCACACAGAAGTTGGAGAAAGTCTCCAGGCCTTTCTGTGGTTGAGTAACTACTAATTTTGGGCTTACTCTTACTTTTCAACAGGACAATTAAAATCTATTCTTAGAAAAGGCACATGGAAGAACATTAAAAAAATAAATAAACCCACACAAAAAAAAAGCCCAACACAATGGACTTTAAATAGATGACTTTAACAAATTTGAAAGGAAAAAAACCTAAATTTAATCCTCTGAGAAACAAGCACACGGGTAAATGGAGTTCAGAGTAGCTGACACTTCCCTAAAGAATATTAAGCATGCTAACTCAAACTCTTGCACTCCAGAGTTAAAAAACAGGTAGTATACAACAAGAGAAACTAGGCCAAATTATAAGCTATGCACTTGAAGTAAGAACACAGAAAGAAACCCTGAAAGACTGAAGCATTATTGGAAAGCTGGCTATCAGGATAATGAGTTTTATAGAGGCTCACATCTAAATAGCAGGGGTACATTCAGTTCCACAGAGGCTTTTCATAGGGCTGGTGCTATTTAACATTTTCATTTACAAGTTGGATATTGGAAAAGAGAGTCTGTTTATTAAATTCACAGATTACTCCTTCCAGAAGGAAGTGTGTTGGAGGAGAGCATAAGAGTTCAAGATGACGTTGACAACTTACAGAAATGTCCTAAAAAAATGGTGAAATTCTTTAAGGTCAGTGCCTAAGTTTCCTGATAAAGAAGGATTAATCAACTGCGTAAATGCAGGACAGCTAAGTAGCAGCTTTTCAATAGTGTATGCAGGAAACAACAAATCACAAGCTGAAATGTGATTAACGTATTGCACAAAAGGAAAGCAGAAAACAGTACTGTGTTGGGAAGTGTTAAGAAGACTACCTTCAGATATATGAATTCATCTGTCCACTGCTTTTGCTGTCCAGAAAGTGTCAGCTGCAGAATTGCTTTCAGTTTTAGGCATTGCTATGCAAAAGTAGCATGATGCTGGCTTTACGTGTATGTATTTTTTGCGTATGTCTATTCAGAGTAGGTGCGTCACCTTGCTGCTGGCTGGGCCTGGGAATATTGAGCTGCAGCAGCCTTGCCTCCATTGAGTTATCAGATTTGGCAATTCATGACAAGTACATTTGAAGAAAGCGCAGAGACAGACAATAAGAATTAAGAGAATTGTGAAGAAATGAAAGATTCTTAGGTAAAAAAAGAAGTAAAAGAACAGACAGCACTCTTTAGTATGTAAGAGGAAATGTGCAGAGGAGGGAAATAATTTGTTGTCCAGATCCAAGTACTTGCAGCAAAGGAAATTAAGTTTCAATATTAGGACAAACTACCTAACAGATAGGAAGGTCAGTGCTGGAGTAGTTTGCATGAGTAAGATGTAGAACTTCCATCAACAGAAGTTTTTAAAGAGTAGGTCCTACAGCCTTCAGGGAGGAATGCTGTTACTGATCCTGCTTTTACTTGGGGAATAGTTATGGCTTCCTTTTCACTTGTGTGCTTTGATCTTATTTCACTTACAAATTTCTCATTTTATTTTTATTTGACATTGAAAATCTCATGTTTTATGATGTCAGATATGTATCTGCTGATAGGGATTTGAGACATTTGTCCTGTTGGACCTCTAAAGTCCTGCAGCAAATGGGTGAATTCCAAGTCCTCTGCAGCTGGAAGGTTCAGCCTCAGACCCAAGCTTTCAGAAGAATTTTCTGGGGTCACGGTGGACTCTGACCAAGGCTTGAGTCTAAGAGGTTTTGTATGGAAAGCTAATGATCAGGACCTGAATACAAATTTTAATGTTGACTGATCCTCCATGATGACATAGCTTTTTTTAATGTTAATATAACTCTTGTTTTCTCTTTTTTTCTGCATCTCTTTCTGGATGAACATAAATTGCTTTGCAAGGTGCAGTGTGACTTGGCTTGAAGCACCAGACAGCTGTTTCTTGCTCTTTGATGACAGATATTTAGCAGACTGAGGGCTATCAAGGAAGGATTCTTCCAACGTCATCGGTACTTATCTGTCTCCTCCGAGTAGCTGTGCTAGTGGCTCATGGTGCACAGTTACCTGAAATGGTAATTATTTATTGATTGATTTCATTGCAGAAAGCCTTCTACCATCATTCTATGAGATGAAAAAGGAATCTTTAAAGCAGCATGTCAGAGAAAATATTTGAATGAGAACTCTAGTATAAGCCACAGCAAATGGTCCCTACTTTTAGTAGTGCACAAAGACTTAGGCAACAGGTTTCTCTGAAGTAATTTTGTTCAGTGGACCCCTTTAGAGGGGGAGGGAGGAAAGGTAGTTCTGGTTCACACAGGAGAGAAGCAGCTGTGGAGCCTTTGCAAGATGAGCGCCAGGAAGCGAAGTGAGGGAGATCTGAATAAGAAAGAGTGAACAGAGTTGATGTTTGATGATGGTGGTTCTGTTGGGAGAAACACAGCCTCAGAACCACAGCTGATCTGGATTGCAGGAAGGTGAGGTGGACACGGGGAGGAAAGTGAGGAATTGCTTAGCCCACTAGCAGTTGCTGTAGTACCTCGTTAGAACACTGCTAATGTAGATACCAGTGAGTAGTTTCTCTTAATGTGTTGTTTTGCTACTGCTGTCAGTCTGGAAAGGACTTGGTAGTGACTGCCCTTGGGCTGCCCCTGTGCACCTCATGGAGGTTTGCTTCTTTCATGTCTGCTGGAGATGTCTATGCGAAAAATCACAAATCCCATTTTCCTTCTGTGAAGGGTCTTCTGGAGATGGAGTAATTTCTGATTTCATAATGGGGACAGTGCCTAGAGTCAGCAGTACACGTAAAAGAACAGCCTCTACTGCAGCCCAGAAGTCAGAGGGTGGTTATAGTGCAAGAAAGAAGAGGCTCGGCTTGGGAGCATGCTGTGCCATACTGAAAACACTGATAGGAGCTGTATGAGACACAAACCTTGGACAGGGCAAGAGATGGGAGCCTCCTAAACTGCTACAGAGCAGAAATTAATTTCATGTATTCTCTATGATTTTGTTTCTAATCCCTATTGAGCATATCTTGAGGGGAAAAAACACAGTCATAAATAGCCTAAGGCTGTGACACTTTCTGTAAAGTAGACAAAAATGGAGACTTTATATGTCCCCACTTTCTTGAGAAACATTTCCTTTCTGCCATAATGAAAATAGTGACATCAGACAGCTTGTTGCTTTACTATACTATTTTGGGAGTATCAAATCTCTGTGCTGTTTTGAGAAAAGCATTATGGTCTTTCTGGAATAGTTGGGAGGTGGGCCAGGAACATAGAAGATTGAGCTCACATCATACTCTGTAGTAGTTACAAGCAAGATGATGCATCTTTTGGTGAGAAGGCATTCTGCATACATATCTTAAAAGAACTATGGATATTTGAGTATTAATATGGTGTTACACAGGAGTGGCTTTTCAGTTGCTGCCCCCTCACACCACTTCCTCTTAACAGGTGAAGTGACACGCTGTGACACACTGAGGATTCAAAAGTGGTCAGGGAAGTTGATATGGAAATCATTTAGGTAACCCCATTTTGTGGTCTGATGATAGGGAGAAATGAGGCACAGAGAGCATCTCCCCACAGCATCACTGTACTGAGAAAGCAACAACATTAATGAAATTCCTGGTGGAAATATCTCTGAGTGCTTTTCTGGAGAGTTTCACATGAGTCCTCAATGGAAGGACTGCTACTTGAGATCAGTGAACTCTCTAAGTATCTGTGCTTTGTTTGGCAAGGAACAAAGGGGCAGGAGTACTTCTGCAGAGGAAGAGGCTTCGGGTTTAGCCGTTGCTCATAATCAGCCAAGATATCACTGTTATCGGGTGTTGACATTATTGCAGGTGCTGCAGCAGTAGAGAGCAAAAGATCTCTATACCACTGAATGCAGGTTCTTGTCCTGCCTTTGAGAGGAGATGTATTGCTGCTGCAACATAGGAAAAAGGGAGGGAACAATAAAAGACACTATGGAGTGGGGGCAGGGGTGGAGGTTTGGTGGATCAATCCTGTTTGTTAATGTACACTAGAAGGGATTCTTCTCCCAGCATTACATCCAGAGTGTTTTTCATATGTTTCTTGCCCATCAACCAGTGCATATTTGGAATGTCTCTTAAATCACTCCAGACAGCTGAAGTCTGGCCTGCACCAGCACCTACTGCCAGGTAGTATGAAAAACATTAAATTGAAACAGAGTAGTATTAACTTCCCCAGAACAGAGTAGTATTAATTTCCCCAGAATGCACCCTGAGGATTGCCAGAGGTTGCCAGAAGCATTTCAAAGAAAGAACGTGTCCTTAGGACACATAATAACTTAAGAATAAAGTATCTTTAGGTTCTTTTTGTCAGCTCAAGGAAGAAACGACAGTTAGAAATAATCCTTCCCTGAAAGGGAGGGAATGGGAAGAGGAGGTGCTAAGCATGTGCAAGTGTCATCTTGATAAATGTCAGTAATCCAAGACATAGCAAGAACTCTAGATTCCTAATATCTTACTACACCTGTGTAGTGCTTTTTTGTCTGTGTAAAATCAACCACAGGATTTTAGTATTTGTCATCTTCTGTGCCCAGCAGATTGATCTCCGGACACTGAATTAGATGTGGAGTTGGATGGTAGCTTAAGCATATCGCTTTGGGCTCATCCACTGACTCTGAAAGCTCTCAATATTTTTCTGAGAAGTGGTGCCCAGTCCATGAAGCAGCCTAGGTTGAGCTCTCACCTCTTCTTATGCCTCAGCAATGCTTCATACCTCTGTTTCCTCTGTTGTGGCACACTTAGTCACATAAACTTTCAGTGCACCAGGACAGGATCCCTCTGGATGGAGAAGTGGGGAAGACGGCCTGAGGAGCAAACGTAACACTGCAATGCGAAGTGTTAAGGAATACAAGGCAAAAAAATGCAAAGCTGGTTCCTTGGAGTCTTTAGAGTTGAGTCCCAGAAACGTTCTTCTTTAATTCTGTCCTCATGTATGCTAGATCTCCCTTTTTAGCAGTACCAGACTAAATGAAATACTCTGAAATGGTGAAAATTACTTGTTTCAATTCAGTCCAAAACTTCTTTTGTTCTTTTGTGGATACTGGATTTTCTTCCTGGTTTGTTTTTAGGTTTTTTTGTTGTTGCTTTTTTCTTCTTTTTCTTGTCAATACTGTGGGTCTTTTTTCCAAATTAGAATACAAACTAGGCTTTGAATTTTTTTGTGACAGATGTGTTGTTGTTCTTCATCTAGGTCTATAAATAGTGTTCTAATAGTTTGCATAGTTTTCCTTTAGGTTAGATTCCTTGTTTCATCTATTGTCTGCTCACTTTGTTGTTAATGCTAAGGGTTGACAAGATTTTGTTTTTCTTCTCTAAAATATCTGCTCCCTTGAAAATACTTTACTTCAAGAGATATCTTACTGGCACCCCAAGATCTTGAATTTCATAAGCAGAAAAATAGAAAACAAAAATATAATAAAACCTATCAAATGGTTGTCCTTAATGATGCACTTAAACAGCAGTCATGCTGGTTTTACCCTAATTATTATACGTTAGCTATCTTTGGCCAAAGGACCCAACTGTGAATTCAGTAAAACATCTTGCCATGCTGGCTGGGAAAATCATTTGTTTAAGTTCGTGTGAGGAGTTAAAATGCTTTGAATGCTTTATTTTCTTCCTTCCCTCTGCCTTTCAAAAAGCAGTTTTGAAACTGTACAGAATCTACCAACTGCTTAGTAATCCAGGATTTCTATTAACACTCAATAAATTACTGTATCCTAATTAGAAATAAACAGTCTTATATAGACAGGTCTGGTTGAGATTCACCATTTGGGGGATGTGTGAGCAGAACTGTACTTCAGATCAGATCTCATCCGTAGCATCAGTACTTTCCTATTTTTAGTGGAAATATCTTTGTGGATACACTACTGCTGTCTTACTTGCCTGTTTTGTGGTAGAATCACACTGGTGTGCCAAAGTCATAACGGCTGATGGACTGTTAAATTTAAGTCTTGGTATTTCTTTATCACTTCCAGACATTTCCATGAGTGATCAGTTTGAAGTAGACGTTCTTTTAAGGCTTGTACAATATTCCAGTTCCTCTCCCTCCATACTGGTGATGCCAAGCATCTTCATCTCAGTGGGTATATCACACGCTTACTTTTCAGGCTAACACCATTAATGAAAGTATGGAGAAAAGTTTGTCCCTAGATTGATTCTTTTAGTACTCCACTGATCACTATTTGTTTGTTCATTTTAATCTCTGTAATATGGTCTAACTCAGTTTGACTTTTGGGTGGTTTTATTTTGTTCTTGCCTTTTCTGATATCTTATTCAAAGCTTTCTTTGGTGATTTTTGTAATTTTCAATTCTGTTCCCATTCTTTTACATTTGGAGTTCTGCTTGTTACAAATACTAGATATTCAGGTATTAAGCTCGATATTCATCTGCCTGAGTTTAAACTCTAGCCGAAGTTTTATTCATTTTCCTTAGATTTTACGTTTGAGATAACTTCTACAACTTAACTCAAAAGGGATTCCAGATCTAATTTTTCACTGAAGTCATTCAACCTTTAGAAAACTATCACTCTCAGTTTTGTGGCTGAGTAGTGCGGTGCTGTGTGTGAAGGTAGTCAAATATTCTGAAAAATTAACCAGGTTGCAGTTGTCTGTTGGCCTTCACAGAAGACCTGGTACATTATCCTTACCTTGATCAAAAGACTAAAGCCTGTAACATGCAAGTAGTCTATTTGGAACTTGGTGATGTTACTAAAGTAATTGCTCACCCTGTGTTCAACATCAGAAACATTCTTATCTTCTTCCTGTCAGGTACGGTCTTTATATTCTGATTTAATTAAGGTTTATAGATGATCTTCAGATTTTTTAATGTCAGAAAGGTACTGGTACAGCTGTCTAACTTCTTCTGTGACAGAGTCTGCATTTTTACTTAGGGGAGCATTTTAGTACAGTGCTTACTGAAGAACTCTCCTGTTTCTGCAACAGCTTTGGGAAGAGGAAGTCACCAGACTTCTCCATGAATAGCATGAAAACCCAAGACAGAATCCAACATACATCCCTGTAGAGATTTTCCTGTGATTTGAGTAAAATAACAACATTTTAAACAAAATATTTCTAACAGTGATGTGAATTCTTGCAGGCTAGGCTGCTCAAGACTGGTGTGTATAGGCTCAGGAAGCATACTTGACTGCTGAAGCAGTATGTACAAACTAATTTTTATTTAACCAAAATTGTAAATATATTCATATATTCAAGTGGCAGAAAAGTGGCACAGCTACCTCAATGTGCAATGCAGGTTTCTATCAGCTGAAGATCTTACGCAGTATATCCTCACAGTATCTTTATACCAAAGAAAATGCAGCTTCTCTGAGATCAGTACTACTGTCAGCAGTCTCAAGGGAAAAGGAAAGGTTTGATTTACACTTTTTTCCCTGAGGAGGGCCTGTCTGGGTAAAAGTCACATCAGGCTGGCAGAGCAGTGTGCAGAAGCCTCTCCTGCCATGACTTATGCTGTAGTTACTTTCAGGGGAGAATAGATGAGTTCGGTGTGCGGGTCAGATCATCTTTGTGCTAAGGAGCAGATCTCCAACCTTACATATCACTCCTGAACTCCCCAGCAGTCTTTCTCTGCTGAGCAGTGGTGTGTTTGTTTACATGCATATTGAAAATATAGAATATTGTGGGGATTTCAAAATATTTATTTGCAGAATTGCAATGCCTCAATGTGTCAAGTTAATTCAAATCACTTTAAAGACTGTCATATAGTGTGTTATATGACAGCAACATAATAGGATTGATAGAATTGATCTTGACAGGACACAAATGAACAGGTCAAACAAGGATAGCTTTTTTCCCCTTCACTTGCTACTTAAGTTGTTGTTCTTTTCTGATTCAAGGGATGGGAGCTGCTTCTAGATTAAAATCAAGGAAAAGAAACAAGCAGATTTGAAAGTCTAATAAATACTTGGAGTATGAGAAAGTTAATTTCTTTTGTTTTGTTTTTAATAAGTAATGTAAACTAGTTTATTAAAAGAATTCTTAACATAGTCTTGGCAGAATATAAGTGTATTTTATGTATGCTATCAATCTCATCTACCAAAAGAGTCCATTTCTGTGCTGAAGAAGCTTGCTTCAAGTTGGCCAACTTTCCTTCTGCACTGAAATACCCTTGTGTCTGGGGCTTGAAGAAAAAATAAATGCTGCTTGGTCATCTAATTCCAATAAAAAATTTGTGTGCTGTTGGTATGTTACCAAAGGAAAATGCGTCTCTCTGGTGACTAGCATGGATGGTAGTCTCAAGGGAAAAGAGAAGGTCTAATTTATACTTTATTCTTTGAAGAAGGTCTGTCTGGATAAGCTTTGCAACAAGCTAGCAGAGCAGTGTGCAGAAGCCTCTCCTGCTACGGCTTGTACTGCCATCTAATTACTAATTACACTAAAATGTCTGTAAATCCTGTATTAAACAGTATTCAAATAGACTTTATAAAAAATAAAGCAAGTTAAATAACACACTGGAAATTCCTAGAGCCTTCTGCTGTTTGTGCATGAAGTTAGTAGTTTTTTTAATACCAAGAACACTGCATCTTGTTGAGTCACATTATTTAATAACATGCTATAGTTCTTTTAGGGTGCCTATAATTGCCTGAATAGTCTTTATGATTGCTTTTTATTACTTCATTTATGTGTAGAACTGCATGCATTCTTAGTGTCCATCATAAAAACTGAGCTAGGAATTGCTGAAGAAAGTATTTGTGCAAGTGTAGAACAAATATTTAAAATAAACCCAGATAATTAAATTTTCTGGTTTTTACAATCCTTTTTATTTGTTATCTTACAGAAGCATGAAGTTTTTCTGGAGGCTTCTCATCAGTAGCGGTGCATCAGCTCCATTTTGAGCAGAAATTCAAGGGTGAAAGGGCTTATTCTCAGAGATTTGAAGCTAACTGCAAATTTTAGTGCTTTCTTGGATTTACAACATGGAAAGATCAGAAAACTGGAACTAAAGAAGCAGCATAACAGAAATGTAGAATATAGAATCATAGAATCGTTTAGGTTGGAAAAGACTGTTAAGATTATCGAGTCCAACTGTAAACCTAACATTAGCAAGTCCACCACTAAACCATGTCCTTAAGTGCCACGTCTACTCTACAAGTCTTTTACAAACCTCCAAGGGAGGTGACTCAATCTCTTGCCTGGGCAGCCTGTTCCAGTGCTTGATAACCCTTTTGGTGAAGAAATTTGTCCTAAAATCCAGTTTAAACCTCCCCTGGTGCAACTTCAGGCCATTTCTTTTTATCCTATCACTTGTTACTTGGGAGAGGAGACCAACACCCACCTCACTACTACCTCCTTTGAGATAGTTCTAGAGGGCGATAAGGTCTCCCCTCAGCCTCCTTCTCTCCAGACTAAACAACTCCAGTTCCCTCTGCTGCTCCTCTAAGGACTTATTCTCTAGACCTTTCACCATCTTAGTTACTCTTCTTTGGACGCGCTCCAGCACCTCAGTGTCCTTGTACTGAGGGGCCCAAACCTGAACACAGTATTTGGTGTGCAGCCTCATCAGTGCCACGTACAAAAGAACAATTGTTTCCCTAGTCCTGCTGGAATCATATCTTGCTGATATCTAATTTGCTACTGGCTTGAACTGGCTAAGAGAAAAGAAACCATGCATTATTTTCTGAAACAAAAGAAATGGTCAGAGAAAAAAATACATATCGTCTTTTTATTGAAAATCCACTATAAACTTTGAAGAATCTGTTGCAAAAAATTTTATATGATTTTTTATTTTTCTTTCATTAGTAGATGTGTCTTATTTAGTTAGTCAGTATTTTCCTACCAGAAAAGTCACTCATGCACTGAGTAGTAAAACAGCTGTGTCATTTGGCCAGGCTGTTACACAACCCAAGCAATGGCCAAACATGGCCAAGCAGTGACCTTACAAATAAACATGAGATAATGATATATGAAAACTCAGTAATTAATTTCCAGAAATAAATGAAATACTGGCTTATCAATGGTGACATCCATCTTGACCTTTTTTCTTCAGAGAAGATACTTGCTTTTTTTTTTAGGACACTCATGACTATGCCATTTCCTAGGCATTCTTTCCGTTTGCCAAGTAGTTTTGGTACATGTGAACTGTATTCTTTTTTTGCAGGAAACTGATCTGCAAGCTACCGTTAAAGTCTATTCCCCACCCCCGCTTTTCCTCTTCTTTTTTACTTTATCAGGGGTTTCTGAAAAGGAGGAAGACCTGGCTATTTTGCAGACCTCAGTTTGGGTATGAGCCAAAATCCACCAGTCAGTGAGAAGCTTCTCACTGAATTCTGTAGGTACCGAATTGTGCCTCTAATTCTGTGAAAAGTATCACAACATAAGCAATTAAATTTGTACAGAGAACAAAAGATGTATCTCACATCTATCTGTATATTTCCAGTAGAGAATAATTGTATGTTCATCACAAAACCTGTAGTTTAATTGCACAGCAGTGAAGTGTGGTTATAGTATTAATCTATTCAGCTAAAAGGGATGTTTACATGTCTTTTCAGTAGTAGGGTTTTGTGAGATGAGGGTTATATGAAAATAGAAAAAAAAATAGGAGAAAAAATAATCTGAGAAAATAAAAAAGAAACAATTTACTGCAGCTGCTTGTGTATTATGGGCAAGGCTAACTAGTCTTTAAAGGCTAACATCTTGAAATGAACTCAGGTATTTTATTGAACACTGAGTGTTTGCAAAGACTTTAAAGGAAAAGTCTCCTTTAATGGATATATCATAAGCATGAATGCTGGTGTGCATGAGGGTACCAAGAGATGATTTGGAAAAGTATACCTTTAGCTTTTTAAGTCAGAGCCCTATCTGAAGTTATTTGGTTGTCTGTGAGAGATAAATGGGAGTCTGGGCACTAATGGATTTGGTCCTGAAGAGTAATATGTGTTCAGCAGTTGAGAAATTAAGGCACTATGTAGAAAATTTATGTCGCTTGCTGCCAGGCTTCCAGATACACAGAGGATTTTGGGAACAACCTGACAGAAACTCCTGCGTGACAAGTTAGAGGATGATTAGGTGATGAATTAAGATACACGAGGCCAAACTGTGCTCCTGATTACTCCTACAGGGACGTGCAAAGGCATCTCTGTGCAGGGTTTTGTGGACATAGTCAAATTCTCTCTGCCAGTGTTGCCAGGTGCATTCAAGCTGATTCTGCACTAACAGCTGTGAGACTGTGGGTTTAAGACGAGGTCTTCAGGCTAGGTGAAGTCTATTAATATTTGAGGCTTCAGAAGTTTGTGGGTTTTTTTTGGTTGTTGTTGATGTTTTAATTGTCTGCATCTGCTTAAGTTTAAAGTATCAAAAATAAAGTCTTCTGTCTGCCAGTGTTATGTCCTGGTCTAATTTCTGGCTACCGCCAGGAAAGGTAAAATAGAATGAAAAGGGATAAAACTGAAATGCAAAACTTCCTATATTTCAGTCTAGTCTGTGGCTAGCAGAAATAAGCATGCTTGTTCTACAAAAAGAAAAGAAGAAAAAATATATACACATATGTGCATGCTTTGTTGACCTTTGCTTCTAATTCTTAATGGCAAGCACTACCATAATATTATAAACACTGTACAAAGGAAGAAATGCTCATATATGTTGTGAAGTTATGCTTAGAGATATATTCCTGGAACAGTTACAAAATGTCTGTGGGCAAAATACAACAATCAGTGGATTATCCCTATCTTGTGTTCCATGTCAGTTGTACTCAAATTACTGCAAATTCTGAATTACTTCTTTGATTTTTACTGTGGTATGTAAAATGACAGAAAAAGACGTAGTTAAACTTCACTATTAGTGCAATCCATCACTCTTCCACTTTGGTCATTTTATTTCACCACAAGATCTGAGAGAAGTGTATGGCCATGACAGATACTGTCCTTCGGCAATTTCTTTAACTGAGGTAGATGATGGCAGATTTATTAAGACTCAGATGGAACAATATCCCTCAAGAGCTGAATGCTGACATTTATTAAGTGGTTTTAAAACTAAACGTTAGCCTTGACATGATGCTAAGTTTCTATGAACTTTAAGCTATGCAATTTCAAAATAAATACTCCATAATCTTAAAGTAGGGGCTAGGATGAGCAGCGACTCGGCTTTGAAGAAAGAGTTTCCACAATATTAGCAGTGAGGGAAATACAATTCTTAGTCACAGGATGTAGCTTAGGGCCTTCCAGTCCTGCATGCCTCCAGGTGAGAAGAAATAATGTAAATATTTTTGTGTATTCACTTCTTGGTTTCAAGGTAAGAGAGGTTTGAATTATTGTTCTTTGAAGACGTGGAGAGACAAGATGAAAGTGGAAAATGGGAAAGAAATGAAGGGGAAAGGCAGGAGAACGATGGGTTTAGTGTTCAAGGTAACCGGGACTCAAAAGAGGTGATTTTTAATGCCAGGCTTTGACAGTGGCTTTCGGTTTCTCTTCAGCATCTCTGCTTCCTCAGTGCTGTCTGCTCTGTAAGAACTCCTCAGAGGTTCAACTCTTTTGAGATCAATTACTGAATACATAGCAAGGAGGGAGAACTGGTGACAGGAATGGAACAGATTAAGAAGGGTGAGGTGAGCGAGCAGAAAAAAAGATTCAGCTTTGAAAGTGCTAATACAAACTGCGAAATTGAGTGGCTGTGACAAAACTTTTGGAATGGACTGAGTGTTGATGGAGAATGAAGGTGACAACCTAAACAAGTAGCACAAGACATGAGAAAAAGTGAGGAAAAAGTGGGGCAAGGAGAGACAGAAGAGAATGAATATTACCAGTTTTTGAAAACCAAGGGTAATGAATATAAAAGGAAATAGAAAAAGGGGAAATCTTCAAAGAAAATTGGGTGAAAGTAACAAAAGTTAGACAAAAATCACACAAATTATGGATTTTATTAAATATTTTTACTTAAAACTGCCTTTTGAACAGTAACAACAGCAAGATGTGGTGTCCTTTATCTGGTGTGTGAAGCCCTTCAAGGTCAATGTAATGACGGATTAAAAGAAAATAAGCTAGCCAGGATGGGATGGATTCATAATCAATCTGTCATTGTAGAAATATGGGAATTGGAAATAACTTTTCCATTTTTCTAACATACTTATGCTTTTGTGTAGGTATCCTTAGTTTTGGTAACTGTAAAATGTAAGTAACAACAATCAGTTTTTACGTTTGAGCACATTATCTTCCGCATAATCAGAGTCTTAGTTGTCCTCTTGGAAGCATGCATTTTGAGAAAATTAAGCTCCAGCAGGATGCTGTCACTGACATGAATGGGAAACATTCTATATTGCAATGAAAGCTTCAGTGCTTCTGAGAAAACGTGTCATGAAAAGCGAACAACTGTGCAAAATGTTAATGACAAGTCTGACCATACCACTTAATGCTACGATGGAAACTGACTTTGCAATGTTGAAAAACAGTGTTATAGAGAAGACCTAGCTGGGATCAGGGGCTGCTTAGTCTTGAAATCCTTTCCTGCCTTCAAACAATCTTCAGCATAAATTCCTGTCGTAATTCTTACCATGGCTCATTGTGTAACTAACAAGTGAATAATTAGACAAAATATAAATTGGGATATTTCTGTGATATTCTTTTTTGATTGAAGGTTCCTCTCATTTCTTGGTTTCACAGTGAAGATGACATTCTTCTTTAGGAATTCTTTGCTCTTGTTTTTGCAAGTATTAAAGCAGTCTTCAGAACAGACCAGACGTCGCTTTTTAATTTTTCAAGATTTGTTTGCTTCTTCTCAGGTGCCTATTTATGTGATAACTTTTTGGGTTACTGTCCAACTATTTTTGTGTTTGTGCCATCTGTTGCTAGCGATGGATTTCCATCTTAGCCCCATCATGTAGCTGTTTGGAGTACAGCCAGTTCTGCCTGTCAGTGGGTGAGGTATCTCTAGAAGTATCAGCTTCAAAACTCTTATATAAGATAACACCTCTTACAGAAAGAACAGTTGAACGTAGAATAAAATATATATGAAGGCTGCAAAAGCTTTTCTCTCTGAGCTGACAAATATTTACACTGCACATGTTTTTTTCTTAAAAACAGTGTTAGTTCTACATTTTGGTCAACATTTCTACGTGATGACATTATAAGCATGATGATAGTGGGTCTGGATATCTGGTAACTTTGGGCAAACAAATTTCCACAACTATGCTAAAGTCATTGTGTGCAATCAACAGATCTTACAGTTGACTCCCAGTATTGCTTTTAAGACAATTTTTATCATCTTTGCTCAAACAGTGGACGTTGAGGTCCATATTGTGTGTGACTAGTGACTGACCAACATCTGTGTATAAAGTATTGTAGCTGAGATACGCCATATGAAAGGAAAGATAAATCTGCACCCAAATGAGAAAACTTAGTAAGAAATGTAGTTGTTCAGCTCAAGTTCCAGAAAAAAATATTTTGGATGAAGACACTTATTTTAATTTCCACTGAACTTTTTTGAAATCTCATACTTTAATGAAATGTCAATAATTCTAGTGCAAAGATACAAAAGATCCAAGTGTAGATTTATTACCCCTGCTCACTCCTTTAGTTGATTCGAGTAGCATATGCAGCTAATGACTTTAATATCAGATATAATATGGAATGAATGATACATACAAGAATGCAAGTCTCTGCATTAGATCTCCCTGTTCTTTTGAGTTAAGTATGGTAGTACAATTATTGCTAAGAAATCAGTTTGTCTGTGACTGCACAGAGTTGCCTTTTAGTAAAGTTATCACGATTACTTTAAAGAAAGTTATGTGTTCATTGAAAATAATGGGTTTAGTGTTACATTTTCTTAAGCTTCTCTCCAGGCAACTGCCTAACAGTTTAATAATGATGGGATATTACTTCACCTTCTGCATTAATATTTTTAGCACCAACATTTTTAATGATTGTCTTTTGTAATCACCCTGTGAAGAGTTTTCCTGAAATATCGGTCAGGTAAAGTTTTTTCTTTTAATTTCTTTTTTTTTTTTTTGGTATTTTTTTAATTTAAGATGGATTTTCTTTCTTTCACAGTCCAGAATAATTTACACAAATTAAAACACTATTTTAAACTTTCAAAACAGCAGGTGCATTTCTGGAATACTATTGTATGTTATCCAAACCATCTTTACTTTCTTGACTTCCACAGGGAAAAGAGGTTTATTTTCTTTACCCTATTAATATTATTCTTGAAGAGACAATGGAGAATTTATTTTCATTTTACAGATCATTTCATTTCATTCTTTTGAACTTGAACAGGGACATCCTCAGACCTGAAGATTTTTCCTGTTTCTTTATGGATTATTTCTTAGAAGAATCTTTTGCAGAAGCAAGTGATAAATGTTTTTTTGCTGCCTCCAGAAGCAAGGCTGCTTACAGGTATGTATTCCCTAGCCTCGCTTCACTTTTGGACCTGGTATGGCTGATGCACTGTTAGGACCTGGCAAAGGCACTAGTGTCAGACAGCAAGGGATTCCTAGACGGAGTCTGGACAAAAGGTTAGATCTCTATATTGTAGATCCAGTCCTGCCTGGAAGCTAGAAAACTCTCCCTGGTCAGTACAGCAATCCAGAGAGACTAGCAAGCCCGTTTTCAGTGTGTTGCATGAATTTTTAGGCTGTGAAAATCTCATTAGTATTAGTGGAAGAAGTATATATCAGTCTGTGTGGATTTTCCTGAAGCCTTGGCCTCAGCTGTCCATTATCGTGGAGAGACAGAGGTGAAAAAACTGTGTATGCTTTGCAGTGTTGAGCAACAGCCTCTATCTTCTGAAGTCTGCTTGCCCAGGTGACATGTTGCCCTACGAGCAGCTGTGTGGTTCTTTCAACCATGCTTGGAAGAGGAGTGCTCAGAAGTGACACTAAAGACCGGTTTAGGTATGAAAGTATGGTCAGGTCTGTAACTGCATTGATAAGCCAGTACCGTACTTCAGTGTTTTGGAAAGAAGAGATGACAGTAGAATGCCCACTTGAAAAGCTGCATTAGCCAGGTGTGAGGCTTTCTGATATGACGAATAACATGTCTTTCAAGGGTAGAAACTTTTGGTTGCTTTTCTAGCCATAATGACTTTTAAAATAAACTTGCATTATCTGTGAAAACTCACATTTGATCTAATGCTCATTTTTACTTTTTTTTTTAGGAGATTTGGATCCTGATTATTTTATATTTATTCATCCTTTATGTGACTCAGACAAGGTTATTCTTCAGGTATCCTTTTCCTGAAAAAATAAAGATGTGGAAGAAGGACTTATGCCTATTGTATCTTCACCAGTTTGTATTGGTGCAAAAGAACAAATGAATCATAGAATCATAGAATCATGAAGTTTGGAAAAGACCTCTAAGATCATCAACCCAACACCACCATGCCTGGTAAGCCATGTCCTGAAGTGCCATATCTACATGTTTTTTGAACACCTCCAGGGATGGTGACTCTACCACTTCCCTGGGCAGCCTGCTCCAATGTGTGACCACTCCTTCAGGAAAGAAATTTTTCCTAATATCCAATCATCTAAACCTCCCCTGATGCAACTTGAGGCCATTTCCTCTCGCCCTATCACTAATAACTTGGGAGAAGAGACCAGAGATTGCTAAAAGTAAACCATGCACCTATGGCCCTTTTGTACTCTATATAGGCTTGCCTTCTGAGAAAAGTGTCTGTCTCATCCAACATACTCAGATGGTGCCTAAATTTTGCAGTTCTGCCTCTATAACTTCTATTGCCTTCCTTTTTGCTTTTTTAAAAAAAAATTTCTGACTGGCCTCCAATCATGAGTTTAGAAAGCTCCCACAGGTCCTATGTCATATTATCTGGCCCCATGTGGATATCCAGTATAATCCAGGGTATCTCAAATGCAAGAGACCTATGCTTTGGCAATTAGCCTGTGCCCACCGTGTCTTGCTTCTGAGACTGGCATGCTTTGCTTTTGCCAGCAGTAAGAGGTAACTGCAGTCTTGTAGGCTGCTTCCTCTAGTAGGAGAAATCAGTGATGTTGACTTGTCATTTTTTTAATTTAGCAAGTTTTATGTATTGGAATAGCGAAGTTTAGGTATAGCTGGTTACTGGGCCACCTTCCAAGTACCTCTGCCATAAGAACTGATTTGAATTAGACACAAGGCAAAGAATATTTGTTCCTGCTTCTGGCATAATGCTGTTTGTAAGGATGACGAAGTGTTACATAGCTTAACCCTGTAAATAACACTTAACAACATGGATCATCTTCCCATCTGAGGAAAGAAAATCTTCGTATAGTAGCTTTTGGTGGTGCTTGTCATACTAAAAAGTCTTCCTCATCTCTTATTCTGAATTGTTTTCCAGCTGTCTTCAATTTGTTTTCATTAGTCAAGCATCTTTTACCATATCACACTTGATCTTCCTAGATTTTCATTAAGCCCTTTTTGCAATATAATTTCCATTCATTTATCTGATCTAGTTTCTCTTGATGTTCTGGCAATGATGAAGGTCTAAAGATTGTTTGTCTTTTGCAGTATTTCTCTTAATCTCTCACATTATTTTAATGTTGCTTCTTACTCACTTAATGTTTTTTCTTATACAGTCTAACCTCTAAGCCCATCTTTATATCTGCTATGCATAATACTGAGAACGGAAATAAATTCTATTTTATATAAATTATTAACATTAAAAGACTATATTAGCTGAAAAAGACTGTAATTGTGCTGCTGTGCTTTCAGTCTCTGCTGTGTAAGTCATTGCATTTCCTCAGTATGATCATTGCAAGCAACAGACAACAAGTGAAAATGGACAAAACTTGAAAACTGAGTAAAATGAGACCTCTAAATCTATATCTAAACATCTATAAAAATGTCCTAATTTCTAAAGCTGAGAAGCCATACCTGAAGTCACTGGAGCACAAAACTCTCTCAAATTCAGGCTCATTTGATGTAACGCTCTCTTATGCTTAGGAAGTGAGGGTTTTGGGATCCCAGTTTTTATATTTCTAAAATGCTGATCTGTGTTTCCAGAACATGTACCTATGTGTTGTTAAGCAGTCCTATCAAAAGAAAAACATCAAAAGAATGTTGTTGAGCAATAGTTTAAAAAGTGACACTTAACAGTCTTCACTGATACTTAACAAACAGGTATTTTGTGGTTGTTCATTCAGTAAATAATAAATAAAAGTTACTCTTCTGCGTGGCTATTTTTGTCAGGTATGAAGATGCCTGTGTCAAGGAGCAGCACATTCATTTTCATACCTCCGGGCACGTGAGATTCAGCCATCTAATAACCAAAAGCTGTAATGGCAGTTGAAGTTTAGGCTGCCCACAGATGAAATCTGCCTTTGCAGCAAGTACCAATGGGATCCCTGTAGTGAGGAATCAGGATGTTTTTGTTTTCTGGCACTGGCCACCGGATGAGAAAGGAGCTCGATCATTTCTTTGCTACTGGTATATGCCTCAGTCTGTGGACAGGCTGCTTGACTTCCACGGTTTCCAGCTTGCCTTTGATACTTCCGTCTCCTCCATCCATGATCACGGACTTACGTGAAAATGGAGTAGATGACTAGTGAGTTTAAACTCCACTGGGCTCTCAGGTCAGTGTTTGATAGGCAGTGACATGTGTCTTTATGTTCATATTTTCAACACCTAAGTCATGTGATGCCATCAGTGAATTATGTATAGTGTACTTAATCATAAAGTTAAGGAAAAATAATGTGGAAATGAACTTTACAGCTGATTTTCAAAATTTGTGTTTGCATGTTCATAAAAAAAGATTGTATAAACCCATAAGTTATTTGTTATTTTGGAGAAGTTACTGCTTGGGAAATTTGGATTTTTTTTCTAATTTTTGATAAAAGTTAAGCTGAAAATAAGATAATGTGGTATGAAGCAAGTTCTGTGCTTTAGGGAGCGCTCTATTCCGACACTGTATACAGCAATGCAATTGCAAGAAATTTATGAAAATATTAAGTAAATTAATAGTAAGTGCAAAAACTCAAGGGGTAAAAAATACTTTCCTTTTTTTAATAAAATAACTTAGTGGGGACAGAATAAGCTTTCTTCTTGAAGGCTTTATTCTTATTATTCTGTACCTAGGTGAAGGTGTCTCAGACTAGAATTTAAATGGGCGTGTTTTATGTGCAGAAACAATTAATAGACCCACGTGAATTACAACTGGAACACTTGCATTATTCTGACAGCTTTTAAAATGCAATTTGAATAAACTTTCTTGCATTAATTTAGCTGTAAATCAGATGTTAGTCTTCACAGTTTTAGTTCTTAAACAACCTCCTGGGCTGTGATTTGTACTATTTTAATCCTATGCTGCAAATACTGTAAGTAAGGATGAATGTCATGTTTATTTCTGGAGCTCTCATTACAGTAGTAGATAAATGCTCAAAATGTGTTTAAAGGGAATTAATTTACTCAAATTTCAGTCAAATCAAAGCTACCAGGAGACCATCAGAATCGTTCTCTATTTGTTATCCTACAACTTCTTTCTCTGCTTTTAAAGAGTTTGAGCCTTTCTGAGTAGATCAGATATGAATTTTTCGTCTAGGTTGCTTCAAAGAAAGATATGCATTTTTAGACAGATTCAGTGACCACAAAATCACAGGTTGGTAGGGACCCTGGAGGTAGTCTAGTCCACCTCAAATGCTCAAAGCAGAGTCAACTAAGCCAGGCTGCTCAGGGCCTGGCTCAGGTCCAGCTGGATTTTGAATGTCTCCAAGGATGGAGACACCACAGTCTCTTTGGGTAACCTGTTCCATTGTTCAATCACGCTTACAGTAAATCAACATTTTTCTTACGTTTAAATGGAATTTCTGTTTTTTTTCATTTTGTGCCCAGTGGCTCTTGTCTTGTCAAGGGCACCACAGAGAAGAGTCTTGCTTCAACTTCTTTACTTCCCACCATCAGGTATTTATACACACTGATAAGATCCCTCATGAGCCTTCTGTTCTCCAGACTAAACAATCCCAGGTCTCTCACTCTCTCCCCATATATCAGATGCTCTGATACCTTGAATATTTTCACTGGGTTCAGTCCAGTACATCCAACTCTTTCTTGTGCTTGGGAGCCCACCTCACCGGTGCTGAGTAAAGGGGAAAGATCACCTGCCTTGACCTGCTGGTGACACTCTAATGCAGACTACAGTGCTGTTGGCCTTCTTTTCTGCACAGACACATTGCTGGTTCATATTTATTTGGCCAGCCACCAAGACCCCCATGTCCTTTTCTGTAAAGCTACTTTACATTTGGTGCAGTTTGGCTGTGGCCGGCAACAAAAGGGCCACGTGGTGGCTCTGTCGCCCTTCCACCCTCTGGGGTGGGGAGGAGAATGGAAAGAAAAAGGCAAAAACTTGTGGGTCAGGATAAGGGCAGTTTAACAGAACAGCAAACAAAGGGAAGAGTAACAACAGAAATACTGATAAGGAGAATATACAAAACAAACAGTGAAATGCAGAGAGCAACTCTCACTGCCTGGTGCCCCACACACTCCAGAGCCATGACCCCTTCCCCCCGGCCAGCTCCCCAACGAGAACCCAGCATGGCAGCACATGGTATCGAATACCTTGTTCTGTCTGGCCAGTTTGGATCAGCCTGCCTGGCTGTATCACTTCCTGGCTTCTGGTGGAAATTAACCCTGTCCTGGCCGAACTCAGGACACCATTCCAGCTGCTTGGCCCCTCCCCAGGTGCATGACTTTGTGTTTCCTGTATTGATGAGGTTCATCTCTCTTTTCATGTCTCTAGCATGTCCAGAACACTGATCTGGTGTATCAGCCAGCCTCCTCAGTTTTACATCATCTGCAGACTTGCTGAGAGAGGATGCATTCTTTCTCATTGTCTAGGTCATTGCAGAAGATATTAAAAAGTATTAGTTCCAGTATCAACTACTGGGGTGCACCACTGATGACTAGCCTCCAGCTGGACTTTGTGATGCTGATCACAATGCTCTAAGCCCAGCAGTTCAACCACTTTTAAGCACGCCTCACTGGTCACTTATCTGGCCTGTGCTTCATCAGTTTTCCTATGTGGATGTTATGGGAGAAATAGTCAAAAGCCTTACTAAACTTGAGATAAACACCGTCTACTGCATTTCCCTCATCCACCAAGCCAGTCCTCTCATCATAGAAGTATATTGGTTTTCTTGAGCATGATTTATCTTTCATAAAGCCTTGCTAACTACTCCTGAGTTACCTTCTTATCCTTCCTGTGTTTGGCAAGAACTTCCAGAATGATTTGCTCCAACACCTTCCCACAGATCAAGAGGAAGCTGAGTAGCCTGTAGCTCCACAGATCTTCCTTCATGTGCTTTCTGAAGGTAAGTGACATCTGCTTAGCCTCAGGAACCTCTCCTAGTTGCCACATTATCCACCCCTTATTCCATAACATCTGCGTCATGCTCAGATCCCCCATTGTCCAGTTGATCACCACCACTTCTCCTGTCTCCAGATATCATTCCCTTAGTCTATGGATCGTCACTCTAAAGTGTCCATTGAGTTCATTCAATCCATGACTTCGGGCTCCATCTGTCGTAATGGTCTTCCGTGGCAGGAGAGGTGATGTGTGGTGATGGGCGGTCACTTGCTGCATCCGGAGCTCACGGCTGATGTATCT
>Ga0065711_1031451_pt1 | contig 29617 bp, 20 predicted proteins | sample Hoacrofraction12_FD_59098 | JGI IMG/M metagenome (GOLD analysis project Ga0065711, IMG submission 59098) | Hoatzin crop microbial communities from Cojedes, Venezuela - Epithelial fraction 12 v2 (version 2) | ecosystem: Host-associated > Birds > Digestive system > Esophagus > Crop | place... | reverse complement strand
TTATTAGGTCCCCTCGCAGCCTTCTCTTCTTCAGGCTGAACAAGCCCAGCTCCCTCAGCCTCTCCTCGTAGGGGAGATGTTCCAGTCCCCTCATCATCCTTGTAGCCCTATTACGTGCCAGCACTCAGGTATATGTGCTACAGACTAATGTGAGGCAGCAAGGACTGGGTGTATCTGATGTCACCTACCCTTTATCATCACCATTCATGCTGTGAGCCCTGCAGAGTTGCAGGAATAGGCCACTTGCATTGGAAAGAGAGTGAGAACTGGAGCATATCCACCAGCAGGCAAGTAGTTTCTGAGCTGATGGGGTAGAGTGGGCAAGGGTACCTGCAGCCCAGAGAGGAGCAGGAGAAGGAGAGAGGAAGGTGCCAGAGAAAGATGGGAGCATCAATAAAGTCACAATAGCTACCCTTGCATGGAGAAACAGGCTCCTTTTGCAAGCTGTGCTACAGTGATACCCAGAAATACTTCAAGGTACTGCCAGGACTCCATAGAAAATGTTCCTGACCTGAAATCTACCATGGTCTCCAATTATTGGATTTGCCTTGGCAGGCAATATCTGGGATAACACAAAAGCCTCCTCAGCTGTTCGTGGCAAAAGACGTCCCCTAACAGTTCATCCTCTGGTACTGTCCCTGCATATAGGACATGCAGGATTCTTTTCATCAGCTACAAACTGACAGCTTCCATGGCAGATGCAGTTAGGACTCTCTTTCCAGATTACTTGCTTACCCACACAATATGCTAAAGCAACATCCAAGCTGTAAAACCTCTCATCTTCCTCGAGGATCACATCCAACCACAAGCAGCATATTTGCAGCCTCAGACCTACTTTTCTGAGCTGTCTTCTACAGCCCTGCTCGTCCTTGGACCAGAAGTGCCACAGGACTTAAAAAAAAAACCCAAATGTATTGTATGGCCCAGATGTTTATCGTAGTGCAAAAGAATAGAAAAAAACATTACCTCTGGGGGCACACAGAGCTGTATGAACACACACAGTTATGAAGTCTTGGGGCAAATAAGTTGCCCCAAGAGGCTTCAGAAACAGATTTCATACTGCTGTAGTCGTCTCAAAGCGTCAGTTGTAATGATATGGAGTTGTCTGGGTCAGAAAAACTCAGACAGTCCTGTTAACCTTGCAGGGCAGTCTCTCCCAGAACAGAATTTAAAGCAAAGAGGGCTTTGTCTTGTTGTTTAGATTATAAAATAAACAGCCTTTGCAGGACCAGCCTTACAGATGTTGTTACCCTTCCACATCCACATTAAAGCAGGACACCGTCCTGACAGCTAGCATCACTGCCCACAGCTGTGCATCCCTTCTTGCCTCATCTCAAAGGGGCTCCCCCCCATGCAACATACCCCAAAATGGCTTAACTCTTCTTTACTCTGCCCTCGTCAATCTAAACACGGCCCTTCATCCGCAGCCAATGTTTTTACCTGGGGAAAGCAATTGAGAACACAACTTACCTTAGAGCAAACCACATCAGGGAAAGGTAGACAAAGATGTACTTTCAAAAGTGTAGGGAAAGTGATTCTTTATCATTATCAACACGACAGCTTGGACTGAGAAATAAGTACAGGTGGTGGTGTTGGCTTGCCTTAGAAGGCAAAATGCTATATCCCCAGCCTAAGAAGGATTTAATATCAGCTGAGAGGCTGAAGGAGACAGAAAAGGAGGACAGGTGAGAAGAAATATCTAGACAAAAACTTATTGGGGGCAGTCATGCCTAGAGATGACTGGAGAATTGCAACACTTGCTTAAACGGAAGGAGATCCAAGTTAGCCACCAGGACAAACTACGTGAGGAGCACTTGTGGTTCACATACTGGATGTCCTGCAAAAATGCAGAAAGAGTGAACAGAGTAAAGGAGTTGTTTCAGAGGAAAGATTAAATAGAGAAGGCTTGCAAAAAGGTAGTGGCATCTTGCTTCTTCAGCAAATATCTGCAAAATCCTAAGCGGTGCATGGAACATGAAAGAAAATTCAGAATTTCTTGTAACACAGCTAGAGGCAATGTTTGAAATTATCAGCTAGCAGGATTAAACAAACAGAAAAAGAGAGCAGTTTTCCACACATTTGACTGCAGAACTCACTTCTATACACACCCCTTCATACCAAAAGCATAAGTGTTTAAAAAAAATTTCAAAGATTTAGTGAAAGCGGAGGGTTGATCTGACCTTCTCTTAAAGACGCCTAGGACAGCTTTCCACTCTGTAGTGCCGGACATGTGAAGATTGCACTACACTGTTTTTTCTGTGACCCAGTGATGGTATCCATGCTGACGGTGCCCAGCATCCAGCTAGGAACATGGTTGCTTTGAGACGTCTATAGTCGTAAGTGAGACAAATTGGAGTGGGCTGAAATTTGCACTGCATTCTTGGTCAGGTTTGTGTGCTTTATTCTCTATCTTGTTCATAACCAGACTTTAAAACAACTGATCTGAATAATTTACTTGAGGAGTAGCTCACCTCGTATTTGCAAAACATTCTCTCCCACACAAGCCAGCATAAGAATTTACACCCAATGCATTTGGTCATTGGTACCAGTGCAGTCACTATTCAAAACTATGCTCTAACATCAACAAGAGCTAAGTAAGGCTCCTTTGACCCCGTTCACCTACAAAACTGGGCCATTTTTTATCATGTGGTACCACCTTTATTTCAGCCTCCCTTGTGCACATCCCACTTTCATTCAGGTTTCGCTGACCTGTTCCTTTCTCTTCTTCAAAAGCCTACTGGAAAGGTTCACACTGGGGAAAGATAAGTAAGGGCTTCCAGGATGAGTGGAAAACAATTAGATGTATATATTTGCATCATCCCCCCATGAGACATTGCTCCCAAGCTTTTTAAGATGTATTACAGTCTGAACTGTAACTGGCTGGGAGAAGAATCACTGCAATGTACAAGTTTGGTCCCAGGTCTCCTCCAGTTATCTCTGGGCTGTCTGCAACACGCTCTTGGGAGCCATGAGCAGGGGGACGGTCACGGCAGCCAGGCGTACCTCCGCAGGGCTCTGCATAGCACATGAGCACGACACCGCTTGCAAGCGTGCTGTTGGACAACAAAAGCACCGTGGGAAAGCAGATCAAAGCAATGTGATTGCATTTCACATTTGTTACAGCTCATTCCTGAAGCCAGGGTGAATAGCCTAATCCAATGTATCATTCCTGTGCAGGAAGACCCTCGGGCTGGCATCGTGTCCCGTGAAGCACTGCTCCAGCGTGCAGCATCTGCCACCGTCTGCCCTAGGGCTTGGCTTCAGATTGCCCTCCTCCTTTCCACCTCCTTTTGGGAGATGCTTTGCACAAACTTTGAAGGCCAAAACTCAGGCTGTTGCAGGCCCTTTGGGGCATTTACTCCCCTGCTGTTTCCTGCACTGCTTGATCTTTGATCCACACTCCTGACCTTTAAAGATCCAAAGGGGCAGATTTCCAGTGATTTAGCTTCAATTTCGCTTGCTCTTATTTTTGCAAATGTAAGTCTGTCTGCTTACCCATTGTGTCCCCTGTTTAATCAATACATCAGCTGTTGATTACAACCACTGCCAGACAACTAGTAGATGGGGCAATTATTCTCACAAGGACTTTTAAGTCCAGACTTTTAACCCACTGGGTCCAGCATGGAGCAGCTGCAAGAGCTCTGAGTAGCAGCTGCCCCTTTCCTACTGCAGCTGCTGAGCTGCTCTCCTGATGGTCTCTGGCTACTTTGCTAGGGCAAGAGGAAAAACTACTTTCTTTTCTAGAGATGACAGTACAGAAGCTTAACTCACTGCTGCTGCAAGAAAGGTGAAACGCCACAGCCAGCTCCCACCCAGTGTGGTCACAAGGTAGAGCAGCCTGGGGCAGCTCCGCCTTGCACCCAGCCAGCAAATGAGTAAGAGGCACAAGACCCAACAGGAAAGCTCTGCCTGCCTTAGACAGCTTGGTGTTAAAGAGGCATTGGGGCAGATATTCCTGCAACCCAAAGATACCTGGAGCAGTCTCAGGCTCAGGATCCTACAGCTCCTGGCTTCCAACTCCTCTGCTGAGCAAGGGTTAAACTTCACTGGCTGCCTTGGGGCATGGCTTCACCAAACCCATTGGAGTAATGTCAAGAAGAACACAAAGGAGCAAACAAGCCATATGTCATTAATAGTTCTTCTGCTAAGGAGGATCAAACCATCCAACACTAGCCTTCACCTTTTCCAAGACAAACTCACGGCCACTGGACTGTACCTCTTCACCTCACTTCCCAAGGGTAAGATTGTGTTTGGGAAAAAAGCGTGTGGCCAGCGCATTGGCTTAGCCACCTGAGCCCTCAGTTCTGCTGTGACCCTGCAAAGCTCACAGGCCACCAAGCAAAACTTGAAACAGCTTTGTGTTGCTCTGACTTATGGTAGGAATTGGTCTTATATTCACCTGCCACTGAGGGTGGGACTAAACAAATTTGATTTAAAGCCATGTTACCCCACACCTTTTTGGTTTTGCTGCAAGCATTGTTCACCATTATCATACCATCTGTATCACCATAGTTTAGGGCATGAAGTTGTATCTGCAAAGTGTTACCACTGCTAGTAAGAAGTTGTTTGCAACATGCAAGATGAACAGCTGTAACTGCAGTTTTCTGTCTGTCCATGTGGTCTTCCCAACATCAAGGAAATTCCCTCCTTCTGCTCATTTCTCCATCCTGGGCTCTGCCAGAGCCTGACTCATGTGATTCATTAAGGCAAAGCAAGATGGAAAGTGAATTCCTATCTGCACCCCTAAGTCCTTTCACAACACCCGAGTGTGAGGTATAGGGCTGGCTACAGGAGCAAGAAATTGTTTCAGAAGATTTGTGCTGTCTTCTCTCAAATATTCGTATCCAGTTGTGTCAGTTATATCAAGGCACTTTGCTGCTCTGTGGAGGAATCTCCTCCACGGGGCAGATAAGAGGGGTCCTTCAGTGCAGCCTTACCATCCGGTCCGCTGGGGCTCCGTAACAGCGTGTTAGTGGCCCACCAGTGAAGGTGTGCTAGGGCAACAGCACCACAGACAAGTAAGGAGCAGCACAGGGGAGAAAAAGTGAATGGAAAGGATTGTCTTCATACTGAAGAAAGGGAAGAAATAATAAAGAGAGGAGGGCAAAAAGGAAATAAAAGACAAATAGATGACTGAAATATATACTGACAGTGGTAAAAAGTCCCACCTCCCCATCTATACTCCTTTTATTTCAGTATTTCCTCCCATGTCTCACAAAAATTTGCCAGGTTTTCACTCAGCTGGTAGAAACCAAGCAGAAGCTATTTCATCCCCAGTGAAGGGAGTGTTTTAAACTTTGATGGACTCGGATTCTTCTAAGTCCTTTTTTATCATTATTCTTTCTTTTGGGCTCATAGGCATGATGTTTATCTCATCCACGCATGGGAAGAGGGGGAGGAATGGGTATCACAGAATCACAGAATCACAGAATAGTAGGGGTTGGAAGGGACCTCTGTGGGTAGGCTTGACTTGTGCTTACTGTTGGCAACAGTTGTTTAATTTTTTGCAACATGCACCCAAGTATCATGAGACTAAGTAAAACATAAATAAATATGCTCTTTGGAAACCCCATACATCTTTATGGCCTACGATACCTTCAAATCAGGGAAAAACACATGTTTGTTTGTTTGTTTTTTAAAAAAAGTCTTTGGTGGCAATGCTACCACCCATTGCTGTAAACAAGGTCAGGAGGCCAAAATTAGTCTGTCCTATTTTGCACAAAATAGTCAACAACTTAAGATGTTTTTGCAATAATCAGAAAATTATTGACCGGTGTCAACACCCCCTTTCTGATAAACTGTTGAAATGTTAATATTCTTGGCAAAATTGTTTTTGCTCTAATTACTGTATCCATCTGCTCTATAAGATTGATTATACTGTGAGAATGTTTGTTCTCTTGTCTCCTGCAATGATGGGCCTCTCCTTGGCGCAGAAATAGTCCTGCCTCATCTTTACACAAAGACGAATGTGCACAGAAATCAAACCAACACTCAGCCCCAATAAAGCTGAATAAAAATTCCTTGAAGGAGTTAATACAATAGGTATTAGCTGACTCTTGAGTGGACCATTCCTTGGAAAACTATTGCCCTGGTCCGGATGAAAATAGCTGGCCTTCATCCAGCACAGGATATCAGTGACCAGGAAGGCCACCAAAAAGCTGGAAGCCCGCAAATACTGGCATATCAGCAGTGTTACTGATTCAGCTGAGGAGAAGTTTGGCTAGTTGGCAAGGCCAGCCTCCCTCTGCACTAGCTCCTTGGCAAGGAGCAGCTGAGTTGTCCAAGAAGCGGAGAGTTTCCTGTCCTACCTTCCATCAGCACCTGCTAAAGCTAATGTTACCTGGATTGCACTGGTTATTTTTAGAGCCAACATATAATATATGTGCTATCTGTGGCATGTGCCAAAAAAGACTCAGTATAAAGTGATGTCTGGTATTAATCATTATTAAAGCTGATCAAAACAAAAAAAAAAAAAAACCCATACATTTTGCTCTTAAAAAAATTTCAGTGGAAAAGCAATAGTTTTATTAGAAAAATTTTGTTTTCCCATGGCAAGTCTGGAAGAAATGCAAAATTGCATTTCATTTTGAACTGATATTTCAAAATACATGCGCAAAAAAAGTCATACAAATTGAAAAAAAAAAATCGTTTTCTTTGAGCAGTCTTGCACAGCAGCTGAACTTTTTTTTGGAAAATGATGCTTTTATCACACACACCAGGTCAAATTCATCAAAAGCATTTATTTCAGAAATACAATTTTCACATTAAAATAAAAAAAGCGGCTATTCTTTTCCAGATACTGAACTGTGTAGTTGTGTCTAAAGCATTCAAAAGCCACTGAGACTTAGGCTGAGATTGCTTTCAGGTTTTTCATTTTAAAAAAGATTTAAAGTCTTTGTAAAAATCTTCCAAGTTCTCGACTCCATAGGGTGCACTCAATGCATATGCTTATCCTTGCCAAAGGAAGCTGAAAGGCTAGAAACTTCCAAAAAGGAAGAAGTACATTCTAGATCTTGAAGGGATGGCTTTTTCATGGTTTTAAATTCAGAACGTGAGTACATACAACTTTTCCTGAACTGTAATGCAGCCTAAAAAGCATCTGCTGGATATTCATTCACACCTTTGTGTCAACCCTTTATTTGTGCCAGCAGGGAGTATTAAGTTGTACTCAGTTAACACAGACTGCTTCCAATTCCTCAGCTAATGTATCATGCAGGAACATTTTCAGAAGAGCTTAAGAAAGAAGAGAGAGAAGCCTAACAAAATTATTGTTACTAGATTTATTGCAGATAGCGTGGGAGAATAAGGTTTTTAACAGAAATTCCTCCTCAGAAAAAGATTTTGTATGCTCACGTGCTTATTGCATTATTACATTACTTAGTGATTTTTTTTTTTTTTACACATGGAGAAACTTTCAGTGGGGAGAGGGTGACTGCAGTCTGGTGTCAGCATAATACATCTCTCTTGTCTTCTTCTGGGCTTATCTTCTCCCATTTCTCGCAGCAGTTCCCAACCTTAAGAAGAGCCAGCACAACACCATAGTGCTGCTACCATTGCCCAGAGCAGGAGAAATGCCGGAGGGCTTTCTAAAGGAGAAATGTAGTAGAAGTTTCTGTAGACTTCTAGATTCAAATAGAGTTTCTCAGGCCTGGGCATCAAGCACCAAAGACATCCATTCTGCCAGCACTCTCACAAGGCCCTTTTATCCTTGTGTCTGGTGACCAGCATTCAAAGGACTTTCCACCTGGATAAGACAGAGTTGGGCTGTTGCCAAAGATAGGGAGTTACACGATCCCTTTCAAAATGAGCAAAGCTGTAGTTAGGTACCTGGGAGATGTAAGCCCCAGGTAACTTCTGCTGAAATCAGCAGGAATTTCCAATCAGATTTTGAGCTGACAACTACTTTTAAATTGTTTTTCAAAATATTTTTCAAACTGTTTTTCATCATACATTTGCTTAGTCATGCCAGCCCTAAAAGGCCAAGTAGGATTCTAGCAAACATCATGGGAAATGTATCATGGAAAGAAAGTGTCAACATTAAGATCTCTAAATCTCAGAAAGGAGAAGGACTGAAAGTTACAGTCTTTACCTAGGACAAATACAAATACCTCAGAAAAGGACACTGACAACATTGAAGCCCCACGGTCCACAAAGAGCCACTAGGAAATCCAGAAGTCCCAAGAGAAATTAGGGTTTTTCTAAACTTTAACTACTACGGTTACTCCTTGTGTAGGGACCTGAGCACTTTCTTGTTGTCCCCTGCACAAAATACATGGAGGACTGCAGCGACTAAATTAGCCTTGATAATTTCCTGTCTGCCTACAGACCCAGACTGACATCCTGACGCTGTCCTACACTGGAGGACTATTTTAAAAGCTGCCTTTACAGGCACACTGGATGTAATGCAGTTTTATTTTTAAATGAAATCTTTGATTATGGAGAACAATCCCACAGCTAGGAATGCATGCTACAGAACCACAGAGTCTGTGGGGGACCATGCTTATCGCAGCAAAATCACCTTCTCAACTGTTCAGCTTGCTGCTGTGTCATGTAACAGTAATAACTGCAGATGAAGAGCTTTTAATTCATTGATAAAAGCAGAAGGCTGGAGTAGCTGGCTAGCTGTAATGAAGCTTATTATTCTGCAGCTAATTTGCCGATTATATTAGAGTTTTATTTTGGAGCACTTGTACCAGAAGACCGCATTATCAACACAACATCTAAACATAGAAGGTCCTGGGAAGAATGTTAATGAGCTATCACCTACCTCTGCAAAGGTCCCCGTTATTAATAGTGAGTATCCTAAGTATAGATCAAAAACTGTCCCTGAAGAGTGTGCAACCTGTGTAAAATATGATTACTCATTTGGAACATAACCAGAAAGTAATGGCTAAGTCATGTCTCATTTAAAAGATTGTGGTTTCTTTAATGATGGTAAGTAGACGAGGGCTCTGAAGCACCCTGGTCTGGCAGCAGGCTTCTCACACACCCCCAGCAGCCCCAGCCACTGACTGGAACCTGATCCTGGGAGAAAAGCCACGCATTAAGGAGCACTGTTGCTCTCTGTCCACTGCCTTCTTTAACTCCCCACTTCCTTTTTCTGCTGTCTGGGGGCCGGGAGCCCCTGAAGACTACTAAAACATGGGATCTGCTCCTTCCTTCTACCCCTAGCACTGAGATACCTCAAAAGCCTGAAAGAGGATACTGACACATCTCCTTCTGTGCCAGGGAAAAAAAGCAATGTCATGATAGACACATGGGTAAAGAGGAATGGAAGATATGACATCTGGATACCCATGCACCGCTAATATCCAAGCAGACCTTCAGTCAGTCACATACCCTGTCAGCTTCCAGGCAATATTGAGCCTGTTTTTTGTTTTCCTAAATTTCCTTCAAAATGTCATTAGGAAAAGGAATTCTTCATGTTGTTTTGCTTTGCTCTTACCAGTCTCCTGCCATTCCCAGACACAGGCCCGGCTCCTTCTGGGTGCTCATGAGAACAGAGCATCATGCTAAAGCAGTGTCTCCTTGCACCCTTTGCAGGAAAAAATAGCACCACCAAGCTTTCTCGTGCCTTAGGAGAGAGGAAGAGCAAGCATTGCTTTAGTTGCTTCAAAATTTTGTAAATATGTCTACCTATTGCGAAGCTTATGAGAAAGTCACATATTGAGTTAGTCATTGGCAGGTTCAAGCTAGACCAAAGCACAGCAGAGATTGCTGTAAGATATACTTCGGTTTTGTATATAGCAACACCTTAGTTCAGAGAGGTTATTTATCCTAATCCACAGAAGCCCATAATTGCTTTGCAAGCTCACTGCTTGTTTGAGCGAATTACAGGCCTGAGAGTTTCTCTTCTGTGTTGTGTCCAGCCAGAAAAATTGATCTTCTACCACTAAGAAAAAAGAAAAAGAGAGAAAATGCAATAAAACTCTTGTTTTCTTTAAAACACGATACAAAGTACTCAACAGCAGGTACAGCAGGCACAAACTCTTTCTCTCTCCTATTCACTAAAATATTGCTGTCAAAAAACTTGCTTCATTTCCTAGTGCCAGTGTACTCTGGTTGTTAAAATCAGTTTAAAACTGCAGTTCACGACTGATTTGTAGAAGCACTAATTGCTGGAGATATTAATGTCAAACTGATGTAGCTGACATCAGATAAACTTCCGCTGTCCCCAGAGATGAAGCTGTGGCAGGCCGAGGGATGAGCATGGTTATCCCATGGGCTTGTCAGCCCACCAGCTAGCCCAGAGAGGCTGTGGACAAGGCTGGTGTGGCCATGGGGGCTGTCTGCCAGGAGCATCCAAAGCCAGTCTTGCCCTGCTCTTTGGGCAGTCTCTCAGTTGGCCTTTGCCAGGCTAGGGGCCACCTGGAGCCAGGAGCAAGACTAAAGAGTGCTTCCAGCCTAGCGACCTCAGTTGCGAGATTTACTTTAATCTGACCCTTGCCTTTTTCCAAACAGGGACATTTGGGGGTCAATTCCACTCTAAACTGTGCTGCCTGTGCTCCAGCACATGCTGATTAGCCACAAACCACTGGGCTGCCAAACACAGCAGCCACACTGCATGCCAAGCAGCTTTCCGGGGTGATGCCTGAGCCTCATCAGCCCCGATCCCACGCCGGGGTGCAGAGTTCCTGCATCCCAGGACAGGACAGTGCCTGCACACCCACAGAGGGGAGAGGCAAACCTCTGTGGGAGGCAGGGGGCTAACTTGTGGGATCCACAGCCTTTCCAGAAGGGACAGAAGTGGCCTGCAAAACAGCTGAGGAGATAGACAGCGATGGCAAATTCCCCTCCTGAAGCAAATGTCAATGCACCAGCACGACCTCCTCTGCATATAGGATATTTTGTCTATTAGAGACCAACCCACGTAGCCACAGGCAATCTAGACTCCTTAGGGAAACAGAAGGTTGCCTACTTAGACTTATTAGGATGGTAAATGGCTGAGCAGCTGGATGAACAGGTGAAAATAAACTACCTGATATTCTTCCAAGTGCTATACAGAAACCATCCCCATTTCTCTTCAGTCCTCTTATCTTTGCAAGGCCAAAGGGATTTAGATGCTTAACATTCAGGACTTAGAAATCCAAATCATCAAAATGTAAACAGGCAGCTTGGAAAATCTGTATCTTAGGAGTCCCAATCCGACTGAATTTCCATCAGGCTTTTAAAAACAGGAGTGCCAAGATCTGGCAAGTTTAAGTGGAATTACCAAGACATCTTGAAGAAAGTCACATTCACTATGACCTGGCATGTAAAGAGCAATGGAGAACACAGGACTCACCCCCAAAACTTGGTAAAGATCCAGGCAGATTCCAAAACACTGTCTAACAAGGTCTACTTCAGTAAGGAAAAAAAGCCCCTCTGCTCATATCACAGAAATCTAAACAGGACAGGGCATTAGATATCAAACCACAGCTAACAGAAGAATCACCATTGTGTCATGTGCCATCCACCTAACCGTGACAAAAGTTTAAGACGGACTTACCCATATACAATAGGACCAGCTCACATTACAGTATAGTTCATTTTTCTGTGGTTTTTTTCATTTCAAAAATGTTTCAAGAAATCATTTTTTCTGGTATTGGTAGCTTTGTGTAGAGCTTTTCTCCAGAGCAATTGCAAATGTTTTGTAACAGAGCATTATGTATGAATAGTTGAAATAGTTTATTCTTGTAATTGTGCATTACCTTGAACTCATGTGCCACAAATTCATTCTGTACTGTGGAACCAGTCACTGTACTGTGGAACCAGTCACTATGGATTTCCTTTTCTATCATTTCAATACATCTTTTTTTTGTCCTTTAAAGAAAGAAATTCTACCCAGCTGTATACACTGTAGTTTACTGTGCATCTTTATATGGGTAGGAGGCTGAGAAAGGCCCTATTTGATTGTCAGGTCATCTCTGAAGTCTCTTACTTTGTGGTCCTTGAGCATGGAGGCCAACATTTTCCAACAGACTGTGTAATGTTAGGCATTTGAATCCATATCTATACACGTAAATAAAGTTAGCCCTGCTTTTCACCGGACTCTCAGATCCCATCAGTGGGAGTTTTTATGGACAGAAGACTGAATAAGCATTGCAGGATTTAATTAGTACTATTACCCAAAGGAGTGCTTTAAAGATAGCTATATCAAAGGGCGCTGATACAGTTCAGCAGATAACTGTTCTTTTTTCTGTGTATAAGCTTTCAGTGGTGCTTAAGAAAGGAGAATATTCTTCCTTAAAAATTAAGTTCAGCTATGCGCTGCTTGAAGTAGTATTTATTTGATTAAAATATCATGCATTAACTGTGTCAATATTAAAAAAACCCACGGAAAACTATAGTCAGAGTAAGAAAACTGTCTCTTCAGAGCTGTGCTTAACTGCTGACAGAGTAGAAGAACAATCAAGGACAGTTAAAAACACCTTTAGGAGTTGCATGTAGCACAAACCCACACAGCTTCTCTAAAGGAAAGGCATAGTGCACTTGTCCATGGTCTACATGAGAGATCTCATCACACATATCTTTGAAAAAGGAGGAAATCTGAAGTCAAAATCCACCACAAAATTTATGACCATCTTCATCTGGTGCCTCAGCTGGTGTAAATCAGTATAGCTCTGCTTATTTGGATGGAGTGACACTGATTTACACAAGCTGTATTGGACTGCTGTGCAAATGTGCTTCTTGCATACCTAAAGAAAAAAAATACATGAAAAAATAAGGAGGGGGGAAGGTTTCTAGAAGTATAGCAGAAAATTAGCTAGGAAATCTGTACCTATGTTTCCTATAGGAACACATAGGTATTTTATCACTAAACAGCCCCAAAATAAAAGACTGACATTTCCATTTAGAAACTGCCAGAACATTTAAAAATATTTGTGTAAGAAAGAGAATTAAATTGCATGCACATATATTGCTGTAATGGTTTGGGTTTCTGTCTTCATACAACTAATGTGTTCAGCTGGACATTATGAACTCTGCTTACACTCTTGATATTGCTACATTCTTAGATTTTACTGTATTATATATTTACTTGTAGCAAGGCTATAAAGCCTGATGCCTGGATGTCTGTCTGTGAATGCGTCAGGTACTACATTGCTCATAAACTGAATAAAATAAATACTCTGAACAGATCAGCCCTAACAAATAGTAGGATGGCTCCAGCCCAGCTTTCTGTAGAGTAAGGTTTGGTGCAGTGGGTTTTCTTCTCTCAGAAGAAAAGACAAAGACAAGAGATGTAGAACAAGCATTTGAAAAGAATTCATGTAAGGATAAAGAACTAAAAAGGAAAGAATATGTGTAGTTTCATGTTTAAAAAAATAAATTTGAGTTTGTAAAGGTTAAGAAGTTACAAAAAGTTATCTTTCAGGGTCCCAAAAGGACATGACTCAAAGTCCAAAGACCTATCAGGAGAAATGCAAGAAACACTGAAAACCAGCTGAATTAATTTTGCACTGAATTCAGTATTTCTTGTCCTGAGCACAGTAAAGAGATCTGTACTTGGGAAGCATCCTGCAAAGCATACAGTTTATTTATATAGGCCAGTATTTCTTCATGAAAGGTTACACCAGAAGAAACATCTCAGCAACAGTCTTTGGAGGAGGCACTTGGTCTTTATGGTGAGCCCATTGGAAGATGGGCTCTTGCAGGGGATGGTGGCAGAGCAGGGCAGTGAGCATCCCTGCCGGGATGAAGCAGAGACAGGGGGTGGGGAAGGTGGGGGACTTCTCACCACAGCAGCTGCTCACCTTACGGTGCGGAGCACGTGTCCAGGACCCAAATCTGTGCGGCCACCTGCAAAAACCAGGTATGGTCTGAGGACCCTCAGAGCTGCTTCTCTCTGTGACCTCCAGCCACTTTCAGAGGGCTTGAGCTGGTTTAAAGTAATTTTCTAATTATGCTAAAACTCGCACCTTGCTGATAGCTCACCCACTGGGATCATTTCTCAGTTCCTACAGATTTAGTCATTTACCCATACTCACTTCACTCTCACATTACAGCCCTGCTTGTTCATCAGGTCTGGATTTGTTTGGATGTACAAGGCAGTCGCCATGCACTGAGTTCGTAACAGAAAAATACAGCAAGAAAACAGCCAACAGAAGAATACACAGAGGTTTACACTGAAAAATTTGATCAGTCCTACTTATGTTTTCAACTTTTTCTACGTTTTTGGAAGTTGGACTAGACTGAAGTACCTCACAAGTGATGAACTGTGAGAGTCTGGCAATAAGAGTCTGGTTAAGAACGAGGAAATTGACTCAAGTAGCAGGCGATTGATGGGGAGTCATTTGATAGAAATCTTCCTGACTCGGGCATAAACACAGTGGTGTGGAAAACTGCTGTGAAAGTGAAGCCAGTAAATATTGCAGCCACCACTAGTGACTGCAGCGTGTGTGCATGTGTGTAAGAGACAGATGAAAGATTTAGTAGATAGATGGCAAAACAGGTGACACGACTTCTGATTCTGACTTACGGAAATTGATACCTCTGCTGAAGTACAACCTGTTCTCTGCATCCTGACATTAAGACGAATAGCAGCCAAACAGCAAGCTCTTGCATCTGATATTTGCAAGAGCTCACATATTGATTGCACTACTTATTAATGAGTTTCATTCATAATAAATACATGGTATGTTTGCACAGAGGAGGTGTTTTCTAGGGGAGGCATTACATGCTGTATTAAACAATGAATAATTTCTTAATCTTAAATATGAGTAAACAGCAGAATAGTAAGTGTCATGGTTCTAGGCAATTTCAGGAAGGTGCAAGTGTAGCAAGTGCTCCAGCACACCTGATGAGGCATGTCTCACTCCAAATGAGGATTTTCTTGATAGCAATGGCTATGTGAGGTGTTATAAGCTATGAATTACTGTCATAATTAATAATAGATAAAGGTTTGCCTTTTGAAGTAATAAATTCTATGTTGTTTCATTGAAACTCTGTGACTGAATATATCATGATAACTTTCTGTGTTGCCCTTTTAAGGCTCCTCCTATTTGAAATATAATTACTTTGACAATGTCTGGTCTTGGCTAGAAATCCATTTTTTCATCCTCCATGTAGATCTATTTCAAATAAAGTGTTTCCTTCATAAGTCAGCTGACACATTTGAAATTCAGAGAAAATAATGTATCATAAAAATTGCACAGAATGGACTTTTTAAAAATGGATGTTTAACATTGCATTTCATAAGGACTGTATTTCCCAAATTGCTGGTCAAGTTGTCATTTACCGTAATGAAACAGACGATGAGGTCTTGTGTTTAGGAACTGAAACTTCAGAGTCCTCAGCACCCACTCTCTTTTTCCCTAGTTTATTTCACTGCAGTTGCTAGGTGTTTAATTTCTATGATCAGCTTTTGATATGAGGCAAAAACAGTCAGTATGGATAAGGAGAACATCCAACCAACAATAAAAATGGTCACTGTTTTCTATCGAATATGCAATTTTTCTTGCAGAAGTGTTCTCTTAGAATACAGATTGTTGCAACTGGGCTACTCGAAAAATCTAGCGTAATACAGCTGTGGAATACTTTCTTTCCTTTACAGCTAATACCCATGGGCCTCTGTTTGGCCAGGGGTCCATTCCAAGATTCACTGAAAGAAAAAGGAATTCAGCCAACGTGGACATACCTGCACTGTCCTACCAGCTTGATGCTCCTGCTCAGACTCTCACCTGCCCAGCCTGCCGAACTCCTTGGCTCAGACAAGCCGTCCTTGTGCCTGGGGAAACCTCACCCCGGGAGCGGGCAGAAGACTGGGCTGAGCTGAAACATCAGCCATAACCCTGCAGAGGGGCAGGTACAACTGTTTCAAACTACACGGAGGAGCAACTCCTGCCTGCAGACAGGCACAGCTAAGACTACAGAGCACAACAGAGCTGATCCACTCCCTGCTGCTGCAGGAAGAAGACACATATCCCAAATATTCGTGCATAATAGAATAAACAGTTAAAACTCTTCCAAGGTTTGATTGGTGATGTGATTCACAGAGCAAACGATGGACTGTTAAAGTATTTGCAGAATACCTGTAATAACATAACATTTTACTGTTACCATAAGAATGCTATTTCCCTACCAAATTACCCATCAAACACTAGCTAGAAGGATTGTTCTGAAGAGGAACAGACAGCAGCTCTCACACTTGTGTCTGGAGTACTACTGTCTAAGTCTCGGGCACACAAAACATCAGACTGTATCTGTGAAGTTTCAGCTTCAAAGTTACATCGTTGGCTCCAGTACAGATCCACTGAGACCCCAAACTCTTTTATTAGCTTCTTGATGGTGGTGGCAGGCTCATGGACAGGAGCAGCATAATTTTTGAGAAACAACATATGCTACTTAGAATCCAGTGGTTGCCAGCTTTTGGTGTAATTAGCCATGATCCCTGAACATCTGCACTCATCTGTTAGCCTTTAAGTTGGTGATCTATTGTTCTGCATTGGAACTGAGATTACTCTTTCTTTGGCCATGCTTCCTTCAAGAATGCTTAATAACTTTAGTTAAAGTTATTAGCTTCAAAACCCTATGAGTACTCTGTAGGCAGAAATCCTATTATAGATTATCACCTCGTCACACTTGAAAAGTTCTTCTGAGACTGGAAAAAGGCAACTGCTTAAAAGGCACTGTAGGACAGTGAAGGACCACAATACATGATAATACTGTGAAGACAGAAATGCCGTCCTCAGAATAACCACGTGTACTAAATCATATTTGTAGCCTGATATTGTCAGACTTGTCATGCGTACACATTAGGTAGATCCAGTAGATTTATAATAAGGAAAATGAAGTTTAAAAATGCTAGTCAGAAGGGCCGAGAAGATGAAAATATTTTCAAATTTTTCTAGAGATTTTAATCAGAATTTTGAATAGTCAGAGAGTGATAGCCTTAAAAGGTGAACAAAGAAGAACGATTTATTCAGTGATTTTTTTTTTTAATTGCATAAACAAATTAACAAAGTACTGGTGACCAATTATAACCTTGAATTACCATATGGATTAAAAGAGTCAGTAAGGCAAGAGAGAGAAACCATTAGTTAAACAAGTAATCTCATGGAAGCCATATGGACTGTTTAAGCAATTAGGATTATTCATAAAAGAAGGGACTTGAAGAATCTTTCAGAAAGTCCATTATCTTTGATAGCAAGGTTACACTGGGCCATGTGAACTACCTAGAAGACAAATGATGTTGGAAGAAAAATTGAAAAGAAAAAATCCCAGGAATAACAATTACATCGGGATTTGCAAAATCAAACAATAAATGAACTGATAGTTTCCCTGGCCACAGAGGTCTAGAAAATACTATTAATTAAACCTGGGGCAGTAGAAAGAGAAAGAAAAAAGTTAGTGTCCTGAATACTGGGTATTCAGCAAGAAACCACTCATTTTTCTAGTTCTATATTTCTAGTACTCATGCACATAAGTATAGGACATCTGACAGAGGTTGAGGAGACTGTTCATACTTGAGATTATCAAGCTCAGTGGAAACAACAGTCCAGCTCCTCACTAAATATAAGAAGGCTACCATGTAGTCTATATCGTATTTTCTTAATACAAGTTGCGGGCTTCCTGCTGCGCTACACTCCCTGGCAGTGTTTCTCTGCAGCTCCTGCAAGGTAAGAACCATACACTGAATTTGGCAATGAAGCTTTATTCTCAGGCTAAACATACCACTGAAGTGTCACACTGTATAACATAGCTGGAAGATAAAAAGATGCACTGAGAACAGCCCAAAGACTCCTACAGACTGAGCTTGCTGAAGAAGCAACTAGTCAGTCCTGCTGGTTTGCCCAACAGTCGTTAGGTCTTTTTAGGGAACTCCAAGCAGGATTACCTTTCATCGACACATTACACCACCCCTAACAGGTTTAAAGTCCCATCCTGATTCACAGTGGAAGCTCATTATGAAGCCTGAACCCTGCACACTCTCTACTATCAAGATTAAAATCCTTCCATGCATGAGGGATGAAAACTTCTTCCTCTCTGAGAAGTTTTTCAGGAGAAGGCAAGTTCCTTCAGGTGAAGAAATAGTTGGGCTGTGTCATGAGACCCTGCAAAGTGACGTTCAGCTAAAATCAAGTTAAGAAAACCTCAAATGACAAGCAAGAAGAGAATGTTTATTTTCCCTAATTTGCAGTGGCTTTGCTATACTTGGCTGCGACACAAAGAACTGAGCTCTGATGAGCATTGCAAGAAGAGAAAATGATTGTTTTACCAGCTTGAAAGAGAGGGGAATCTGGGGAATTCATTCTTATTTATATTGTTACGAAGATCTTTTATTTTTTGGCCTGGGAGTAAAAAGACCAAAGGACATTTAAAGCCTGCACTTTTTCCTGCAGCTTTTTCATCAGCTGACACAAAGCTGGCCAATTTATTGCTCTGACTGACAGCAGCTGATCAAGTGTTCCCACAGCCACTATCACAGTGTGAAACATTGCGTTCAAAATGGTGATGCGTTCATTTGCTGTAATTCTAAATGGGACAGAGCCCAAAACCAGGATCCCAGTTCCCTTGAACTCTAGCTGTTCAAAACTCAGATCCACAGCAAAATCTTACTGCTTAGGCCCATCACTACTTAATTTACAAAGGCTGTTATTGGCACAGCACTTCATTCTGGCTGTCTTCACTAGCCATCATGTGGCAGCCACAATAAATTATGCACCTGGGAATGCACTAGCATCTGAAGCGATTGACCCATCCAAGGATAGTGAGATCGCTCACGTCGCTGTGATGCAGCCCCATACTGGGCAGAGCAGTGCTGCCCTCCACAAAGGGGACCAGAGGTTGGTCCCCTGCTCTCCTGCATGAGCGTAATCTGGCCTGTTTGGCAAATGCTGCCTCCCTCCTGCTATATAGCAATAGCACTGGATACCGTTGACTATGTCCTGATAAGATTTCCCTTGGCCAGTCTGCTTCCACCTTTCTTAAAGAACTCAGTGAACAGCGCTACAGCCCACAGGAGGACTTCTCATATAGGGGCTGAAGTCCCTCTAGGGAAGCTTTCACTTTAGCCTGCTTGTGTACTTGTTGGAGAACTGGATGCAGATTCAATAGCTAATGTCATCAGCATTTCTATTTCTAAAACAGGCAGTGTAGTGAAATGTGACTCTGACTACCTGAACCTAACCCAGAGAATGGCTGGTTTGGCTGAGACTCAGGAGGTCAATATGGCAAAAGTGACTTAGAAATGGGAGCCAAAGGAGTCAGCAGAGTGTGTATCATGGCTGTTGGATATGTAGCAGTGAAGGAATTTCCCTAAGCACTAAGCAGCCCCTGAACTGTTTCTTTATCCTGGCTTTTACGAGAGTGGACCCCCACTGCAATGATCCAGATGCCACACTGTGCTGTGTGCTCTGCAGCCTCAGTTCCTCAGCAGCTGAAGCCAGCATGGGATCTCCCTGCCCTGGGACTAACCTGAGCTTCTTTCCATGCAGGCACCACATGGCTTCAGCAACCACAATCACACATAGTTACTGGTGGTGTTTCCAGCTGAAAGAACCCTCCACCGCTGGGGACTCCTCCACCCTCCTCACCAGGACCCTGCAGTTAAGTGCTCTCAAGCCACTGTTCATACTTTTTCAAGCATAAAAACTTTCCAAAGGAGCAGAGAGGGACAAACTACAAGTTCCTGCCTTAGCTCCAGAGCCTGCACAGAGCTGCTGGCTTACAGATAAGAAAATGACCTTCTCCCTGCAAAGGGAGTATTGGAGGAACTGGGTTACCTATGAGATTGGGAGCTTTCCCTCCTTCAGACGGAAGTACTTCACACCCTGCCCTCAGATCTGGTTGCCTCTGTGCAGAGCTTCCCCAGGGACTGATGCTGAACAGTGTGGCCTGTGCTAATGCATCCTGCTTTCTGTCTGAAGCATCAAGTATTCACCATGAGTGCTGAGCTACATATGGTGCAAGGTATACATTATTCCACTGGCAGCCATTATATGACACTGTAAGTAAAATAAAGTAACAGGTAGATATATTTTTCTTGTTAATCACAAACCTAATTTTCTATTAAAATGTATGAGATGACAAAATCTCAACAAACTCTTTAAAGCTATTATGAGAGGATAAAGTATTCCACCAAAGTATTAATATTAACATCATTAAAAGAGTTTTATCAAGTGTGCCTTTATCTCCAGATTGCAAACAATAGCAGCCTGAAGGAGAGATATGCCCTTGAGTATTGTGGTATGAAAACCAACAGCAGTTTTAGAGCCACATAAAGTCTTCTTGTGGCTTCAAAATTAGGGAAAAAATTTCTTGAAGCCACAATTATAAGAAGTAATAGAGTAAATGAATCTATTTTTCATCACCTTGGGCTCTGAAAAGAAAACATTTGAGAATTATATTGATAAGAGAAAGAGCTGAGATATTCAAATGCATTTAATGTTGTTTTAATTGATTAAACTAGATCAGGAACATTTGAAAATGCATAAAGGAGCTGTTTCTGCATAAATATTAAAAATATATCTGGTTCAGAACATGGGTGCTGCTTTGTACATGTAAGTGATACAAGGTATCTTATCTTCCATAAATCCGATACAGTCTTACAGCCCAGAAGATTAAGAGTCTTCAGTTTTTAGGGTGCATTTTTCGACCAGTCATTTGTTAACATTGCAGATCTGTCTCTCCCTCCTTTGAAGAGTGAGAGCTTCTGTCAGTCCAGCGCTTTAGAAAAGGGACTTGAGAGAAGGGAAGATGAGGAAAAGTTTGGTTCTACTGTGGCAACCCATGTCAGGTTTGTCCAAAAGTCTAGTGGTGTCAGTGAGTTACACATGAAATCCTGGACAAATCCCCCAGCCTCTATTTGAGAAAAATGTGTCTTCTTCCTAGCATCTGATTTTGAAGAGAGACCAATGCCATTTCACCTCTGAGGATAAGGGCTCAGTTTTTGAAAATGCTAAGCCATTGACTCACTGATGTCAGGAGCACACCGTTCGGTATTCCCTAGCCCTCAGATCCCACAACATGTGTAGAGCCTATGATGCCTGTGGCTCCTTCCCAGGCCCTGGCGGTCCTGTCCTAACTGCCCAGAAGCAGTTCTTCTCCCTTTTGCTGTGATCATTTTTTTTATAAATCCCGACAGTGGATTATTTCAACAGATTTACAGAAGGGGTCTGGTGGGGTGGAGGACATGGTATGGGGGAGAGGACAGAGGTAACAAAAAGCCAGTCCGTTGGAGGGCCTGTACCAATATCAGAACTCCCAATCTTGACAAGGTCCCTTTAAAATGTTTCTTTGTTTCGTGATCATAAACTCAAAATAGTCCCCTTTGCCACATCACTGTAACACTGCTCTGAGATGAGGAAAATACAAGAATATTGTACTGTAGATGTCTGTCTCCCAGCTGCATTGAGTGATGAGGCTCTCTCTTCCCTGTATGTTCATAAGAGGTAATTTCTTCCAGAGACTCTCCATAAAAAACTCCTTACAGGGAGCCCACCATTAATCTTGAGCATAGTAAGTATTAGCCAACATGGTAAAAAGAACATTAAAAAAAATCTTGTCCCTAAGCTGCGGAAGCCTAAATAATGACAGTAATAGCATAATCTCACTCTCACACACAAAGTTGTTAACTGACAAAAATAGAGTTCATGCAAAGCAGAGTACACAATCAGAGCAGAAAAGCACAACTTTCTTCACTAATTCCCAAATAAATAACACCAAATATATTTCTTTTAAGTGCTTCATTTAATTTAAAGAAATACTTCTATAAGAAGTGTTCCAGTGACAGACCATGAAGAGCACTTTATAAAAGGAGATTAATTATATCCTGAAAGTTATAAGTGTCATTGAGTAAGAGGACTGCTGTATAAAATACCAATATACCATCCTACTTAGCCACCCGTTTGGGCTAGGCCTGATCCTGAATTTCCAGATGAGAACTGGAATTATTTAGCAATTATTTAGCTAAGCATAAATATTTAGAGACAGTTTCTACTAACAAATCTTGCCTCTAGGAGCCAGACCCATAACAATATTCTTGGCACTAGTTTTCCACATATAAGTCAACCCCCTAACTTCACACCTTCCTCATTTCATTTTTACTGTTTTGTAGAATACCCAGTCTGGTTTATTTATGTGATGCTGCATCTAGGATTCTCTATATGATGGCTGTTATTAGATCTAATTCTGGCTACATTGCCACCATTAAAAGCAGCCCTACAATATTAAAACAAGAGACAGGGGAAATAGGATTCTTAGTAGCAGTGGTAAAAAAAAAATATTTTTCTAGCTGAGGAAAGCATAGACAAACAAAATATCCTCCTTCCCCTGGAGTCCGCCACAAATTTCTGCATCGCTTCCCTCTATTCTATACATAGACAGAAACCAGTCAGTCAACAGATTCCCCTCGGGGGACCAGCAAAGCGTAGGGGGAACTAAATCTGGTAATATAGGTACGTGTCAAGCATGTGGACTGGGAAAGCCTGACTCTGGCTGGAGCAAGCAGAAAGCAGCTGGGGCCCGGCAGCTACCCCTGCCCTCTGAGATTTGCCTTTTCAGAAAGAAAGCGCGGTGAAAACAGCTCAACATTTGCAGTGCCAGATGAACCACGTTGTAAGGAAACCAGTAACCAAAGGAGTCTCTTAGGTCAGGACAAAGAGTTCATTCCTGAAGAGGCCCAGGGGGACCTGCTGGATGTGAGGGTGCAGGGTCGGTGTGGTCTGCAACGAATGCACAACCAGCTTGCCACCCCCCCCACCCCGCAGCTGAGATGGGTTTACCAGAGCAAAATTACAGCAGTTCAGCTAAGAAGGGACATGACAATATTGCCCACTACTTAAGCTCACTTTAAATGCATCATTGATGGCACGGCTCTTTTTCTATTAAGCTATACAGAACAAAAATTCAGGGCAACCTGCAGGTTATTCCTTGCATCTGCTGCAACGTGGACACTTTCTTCCTCTGTGGAAAAGCACCTTTTTTGACAGCAGGCCCACAGTGCTCCAAAGAAAATCAGGTATTCGTCTAGCTGTATTTGTTTTGCACTTTTTAGACACAAATCGAGCATGTCACAAGTTCACTGCTGCAGTCTTCTAGAGGGGGATCTGAAGCCCTCGAGAGGAAATGACCTCTGAGGAGGAGTTGTTCAAGTTCAAGTGGTGAGCGTTGCACAGGCAGGGAGGGCAGTGTCCCCAAGCAACAGCCCTCGGACACAGGTGATCTGCCTGTTGCTCGTGTGGGAACAGCACTACCTTCCTGAACACAAAAGCAGGTCATGTTTAACGACGTGACTCTTCAGGCCTTCCCGAGGTTACGTTGTGCATCAGGGAGAGAAAGCAGCAAAAAAGACCCCAAGCCAGCCTCTTCTGCACGTGCTTTGCTGAAACAAGTGTTTCACCCTGCTGTAGCTTGAACCTTGCAGTTCCAGCACACTTTGATGGAAACGTGCCCCAGCAAAGAGCTTACCAGTTTTCAACTGTAAATGCAGAGGGAGAAGTAGCAATAGCAGCAGCACCACAGCTGAGTTCTCTATAGATGGTAAATAAATCATGGGAACAACAATCCCCAATTTCACATTAATTGTTTGGAAATCTCTACAACATCAAACATTTTGTTAAAAATCTAGAAAAAAATCAGCATGGCTCTTTTGTTGTTTTTGTTGTTGTTTTGCTTTAAAATGATTTGCTCTAAATACAGCTTAACATGCAGATGACTGGTTTGAGACTAGTGTATTTCTTCAAGACAGAAAAAAACCCTCAGTAATGGTTTGTATGGGGATGACAGCAGAGAGGCTATTTAATAACAGACGTACCTGGAAGAACACTCCGTGCTTGCATGTGCACGGGGAGAGTCAGGCCTTGGGGTAGTCCAGCAAATTTGCCTCTACCGGACTAAATATGGGCAAAAGCATTTTTCAAATCAGAGTGGAATAGTCCCTCACTGACTGTAAGGCGTTGGAGGATAAGATAGAACAAATCTGAAGTTCCTCACAAAAGCCTCAAAGGAGTTAATGACTTGCTAGGATTTTTTTTTTTCCTTTGCTAGTGTGACATTCAGAAAGGAAAAGTCAACTCAAACAGTTTCTGAAGAACGACTGTCTCTGCTCATGTTGCACTTTGACATATACAGCCTGATATTGCACTTGTCCTCTTCTTTTTTTTTGTTTGGCTGATTTATTTGCAATTCAAACCCATATCTAATTACTGCCCAGTAACAACATTTCCTTTTTTTACAGAGCAATTGCTTTCCATATTTTTGCTTTCCATTGAATTTCAATGTTCTGGATCACTTGCCTCTATTGTTCTATCTGAGCTACTATTTTTCCCCACACTGAATCCCTTTATGCTGTTTTTGCCGATGCTTCTAGCCTCTCTCTATAGCCTATTGTAATTTTTCTATCTTCACTCAAATTTGTAACTTCTTTTGACTTTGTATCATCTGACCATGAATTGCATTAGCATACTGTTTCTTTCCTCTTCCAAATTTGATGCCTAACACCAGCTCCTTTGTGTTGAAAACAAAGAAGTAGTTAAAATATAACTCTTCAACATGTTGATAAAATCTGTCACAGGATTTCCCTAATTTATTCCTAGCAACTACCTGGCCCATCTTAATTGGTTCACCTGAAAGGTGGGCTGTTATGGTCCTTCCCCAATGCTTTGCAAAAGAAAAACCCCAGGAAAATAAGTAAACAAAAAAAATCATTGATTTTCTTTACAGTTTTGAATTCTGCCCTGACTCTTGCCATGTTCCTCATTTTAACCTTTCTGGCTGAATTCTTAACGGTGAAGTGGAAATAAAAAGAAAGAAAATTGCACTACAGTTTGTAGTGCTGAGTCACTGCTCTCCTCCCACTCTTTTCAGCTGTGCCTGTTCCAGGGAGATGGCTTCAAAATCAGCCTCTGGGGGTTGGTAATTACAGGAGATGTAGCAATGGGGCTTGGGGACGGAAGAGATAGTAAGGGGTATTTTTTGGGGGTGGGGGAGGTTTTCTGTAGTTATTGAACCGTGTGTTCTTTTGAAGTGATGAATTCTGGCCAAATTTTCTTCCAATATGTAGTGTTTTAGGTATCTAGTAAGATGAGAAGGGATTGTGGGTTACTTAAATCCCAGAAGAAAAATGCCGAGAACAAAGTTGCTACATCTGGGAAATACTTTTTCAGCGAAATTGAGCATAAAACAAATGATTTACTAGTGATCCTTAGCTTAAGTTGCTTTTAGTGGAAGCAGCCATACTGTATTAAGGGAGCTTTTGGTATGACTGTAAGATGTGAGTTTATAACTGTGCTGAAATTGAACTGCATTTTAAAACTTTATGAGATAGTATTAAAGATTCACTGATATCAGAATATCTACCATCTGGGCTAGTCTCTAGTAGTTGGGAAATGGCTATTTCTTAGAGCCTCCAGGTCTTTTTTAACCCGCCATCGGCTGTAACACCTGTTCCCCAGACCATTTTGTGGGCACTAATGTCCTTTCCTACTCTTGCGGTGTCACACAGGCAGAAATGAATGAAATTCAGACAGCATGTTCTCCTGGAGGTTTAACATGCTCCTCAACGCTACTTGCTTCTACTCTAACAGTAATTCCCAAAGTTAATGCAGCCAACTCTGCAATACCAACACTTGCTTCAGGATGTATTCCCGTAAGTAACAAAGGTGTTTAGAAAAAATACTTCTGATTAATAAAATCTTTTCCTTCACTACCAGTCTGCCTGAAAACCAGTTGGTGACATAAGCCAACTGTGTCTTGGCTGCCCATTGCATCCAGTAATGTACGGCCCCAGTGTGGGTAGGGGACTGTAATTCACTTGCGGGACTCTGCCGATGTCAGACAGCGCCTGAGCAGTTTATGAACAGCAGCAGAGCCTTGAGAGTGAATTACTGCCCTGTATTCACTCCTAGGACATCTGTTGTTGTTCAATATAGAGAATACTTTCTGTAAATTAAAAAAAAAACAACACAACACTGCACTACTTCTTCATCTAGTCTTCAGTTTCCAAAAAATCTTTTTCTTTTCCCTTTATTTGAAACCAAGCTGATCCACAAGAAACCTGAGCTTTCCTGTGGCATTTTCTTGCCAAAGTTGCCATTACCATTTTAATCTTCGTATGCAAGGCCATCTTTTCAAGATATGGTAGCCTTGTAACACAGGTGAAAGGATGGTTTGTCTTTCATGCTTATGTATGTATAGCCATTGACTCTACAAAACCATATTTTAACTAAATCAGTTTAAAGCCTTTGTGGTTTGAGAATTATCACTTTTGATCAATTTTCTTGTATTTTACCTAATCTGAACAGAAAAGCCCCTTGTGATGTCACTTTAATTGTATTTCCATGGTAGGTTCAGTTGCACTGGGGCAAATCTAAAGTAATGTGGTACACTTCGTTTCCTTGCCAATACAAGTGACTCAAGCCCTTGGAGTTATTTCAGTCTTCAGAATTTGGCCCAGAGAAACCAGTTACAGCATGTGACATCAAAGAGGCGTTTGTGAAAAACTTTGTTGAATGCTCTATTTATGAACATTTCTGGCCACGTGTCATGTTTTCTGTAGGTTTCCCCCCTCCTCCTATTTTATTACTAGGGACATTTGCCTGAAAACAGACTATTTGTTACTTAGCAAGTTCATTTGCTCCTGCTGCTTATTCCTCACTTGAAGTCACTCCTGTGATTGTGGCATCATAATTAGTTGCTCTGGAGATGATTATGATGTCACAGAGGACTGTGTGTTATATGGCTGCAAGTGATGAATAAGCAGCAGGAGCAGATGATCTCTCAAGCAATAAAGACCACATCTTTATGAAAATATCCCTGGAAACAGAAATGCTGAAATTCTGTATTAAAGCAATGGAATAGTTTTTAGCATGTCAGTGCTTTCCACAAAATAGCAGTGTTTGTTTTTGGGAGTTTTTCTGGAAGGGAGGGGTTACGCTGTTTTTGTCAGCTACCTGCACCACTTTAAAAATACTTTTGAAATATTTGGTCTTTGCTTGTCCTTAGTGAATTACAGAGAGAGTGAGCCAGATATATTTATCAGTAAATGGATGATGGACCATACATGAAATAGCACATTCACTTCTGATGGTGACCCCCGTTTCCACCTCTCAGTCATCACAGAAAATAGTAAATTAAGTGGGCACTGACACACATCCTAAGTCCCACTGCTGTCCTGCTCCAGCAAGGAAGGTCTTTGCCAAAGGGGTGTCCTGCAGGCCAGGGGAGGCAGGATCCACACACACCTTGCCCTGTGCCTGCAGCAGAGGCTCCCCGCTTCCTCGCCCAGAAAACTGTCTCCCTACCAGGCATTTCTTGGCATGTCAATCCTCTCCTGAAATCTCCCTGCTGGCACAGTGCCCTCACCTTCAGAACTCTTCTTGGGTCTGCTCTGGGTCGAGGATATAGTTAATCTTTCTCCTTTCCCTTTTTAACCTGTTTTATTCTCACCTCTACCTTCTTCCCAACTGCCTGCAATGGACAGGAGGCAGAACCAAGGAAAACTGTGTGCAGGTCACTTACATAACAATAACTTGCGTAAGGTCTAAAAAAAGAGCGATTTCTAAGAGACATAGTCGAAGGTAACGTGCCACCTTGCTTGCTTTCTATTCACTTGTTTTTGACCCACCTGCATGCTACAGTTACCCTCTCTAATCCTCTAAGACCCATGGGTATAATTGCCAGATAAGACCTTATCTCTGTCCCACCTCCACAGCATTTCAGTCTTTCCAAAAATCAAAGCTAATGCATTAAGCATTCCAAAAAAATGCAGCTTTAATTTATTGTTTCATACATTCAGCGTTGCTCTTTTTATCTGATTGGTTAATCTAACTTAGTCTAGTGGGACAAAAAAAATCTGCTTGGCGCCACGAAATACAAGAGAATGCTTTTCCTACTCTGACTACAAAGCTTGCTGTTTAATTGTACAAATATTTGTGGGTTTGGCTGAGGTGAGCACTAATTTGTTATTTTAGCAAAAAGCTTCAAATAATTTAGAATGTGCTAAGAAAATATTCGCTGCCTTTTTGCAAACAGTGACATGCTAAATGTTTAAGAGAAACTACCACGCTACTGAAAGGACTTTGCAAGTAGACACTTGCAAAAAAAAAAAAAAAAGGGCAAAATTTTCAGTGGTTGTTTTCTGGAATGTTGAAAAATACAGCCTGCAAGAACTTGCCTTGTGGGCATACATTCTCACTATGTCCCTAGCTATTTATTTTAATTAGTGTTTTGGGCTTTTTTAACCTCTGATGAGGGTCTTTGTTTCGGAGGGCTTTGCCCTTCTAGTCTTCAAGAAGAAAAGAGTTTGCTGCAGCTAAAATAAAAAGGCAGTGATTGAGGATCTGCACAGTCCTGTTGCCAGGCAAATGGGGACCCACTGAATTCAGATAAATACCCCTGGCCCTTGAGGAAGGGAACTTCAATAAATCTCAGCCTCATCCTGATTACAGACCACTCCATAAGTGATCATTTACAGCAACGCTTGGCAAGATCGATAGCTGGAGGCAAGGAGAGTTTCTCTGGGAGCACTGCCCTTGCAGGGCAGGGTGGGCCCAGCAGCATGGCCGCTGCTGAAGAGCAGCGTCAGCGCGGGGATGCGTCAGGGCCACGACATGCCGAGCAGCCATGTCCTCCTGCTCGCTCGCATCAAGGCATGGAGTTGCAACCCATCTGCCGGGATGCTTTTTGGCTGCTGCGAGGGGCCTCTAGGGAATTTTCCCTGAATAACCCTGGCACAAACTCCAGACACAGAAATCTAAGAAAACCTGTGGCTTGGGTGCACACTGAGCGCTCTTTCTCCCCCTCACACGCAATGAGTTAAGCTCATGGACTTAAACGGCAGAACATGTATTGCAAAAGGGAGAGGGAAACAAAAAATAGAAAGAATATGAGAGTGTATTAATAATTCCTTATGGCTAACTACCAGCCCCCAGAGCACACTGGCCACGGTCCAAGCCTCCCCTCGGTGAGGATGAGTGACAACATGGGTGACAAGCCTCTGCTTTCCTCCTCTGGCCTGCTGACCCTCATGGAGGTGCAACATTTCCACAGCTACCGCAGCGCTGGGTGTCAGGCTGCACCACCTCAGGCAAGAAACCGCTGGTCACGACCCTGCTGCTCACCCCGCTATGGCTGCTCGCCTTATCTGCTACCTGTTGGTCTCACTCCGATGTCTGCCACACAGCTCCCGGGGAGCCCGGTGCTGCCAGTGTGTCCTCCGCTGGGCATTCACCCCAGAGAAAGCGATTCCCCGCTTTACTGCTTTGTGATTCCCCGCTTTACTGCTTTAATGGCCACGAGCTCGGTCTCAGGGCTGCCTTCGCCTCTCCGCTCCTCGCGGCTGCACGCGTGTGGCATGAGGCTGTGGTGGCATCTCCTCTCGGGGGCTCTGGGGGAGAGAAGTTGCCCAAGCTTTTCATGGAGCCACCCCTACCTCTACTGTCTCCTAAGCCTTAATACAACCAACCTGCCTGGAGATGAAATCCATTGTCCTTTCCTTTTCAAGTCTCCAAGAAACGCTGAAAGCGCGCTCCCACCCCTGGGGCCTCTGGGCTTTTTCTGAAGCTCTTTGCCAGGAGCTGCTGCCTTCCTGTGGGCCACGGGCCCCACCTTTCCACGGTAGCTGTTTTGTCTGCTTGTTGGCTTGCTTTTGCCAAAAGCAGATAAAATACAAATCAATTTCTTTCTCGAGGCGGGGGGG
>Ga0065711_1003120_pt1 | contig 29617 bp, 17 predicted proteins | sample Hoacrofraction12_FD_59098 | JGI IMG/M metagenome (GOLD analysis project Ga0065711, IMG submission 59098) | Hoatzin crop microbial communities from Cojedes, Venezuela - Epithelial fraction 12 v2 (version 2) | ecosystem: Host-associated > Birds > Digestive system > Esophagus > Crop | place... | reverse complement strand
AGGCCTCACCAGGGCAGTGTAGAGGGGAAGGAGAACCTCTCTCGTCCTGCTGGCCACACTCTTCTTGATGCACCCCAGGATCCCATTGGCTTTCTTGGCAGCCAGGGCACACTGCTGGGGCTCAGTAAACTTAATCACTGTTGGAATTCCATAGACAGCACCAGGCAGGAGGTCAGAGGAAGTGATGATAATAGTCCTTGTGGGTGTTAATGTCTTCGAAATTCTCACCCTGGCCTGGCTGCTTATCACCTTTTTGACTCATTTGTACCATTAAGGAGTCTTAGAAATACCAGCGCAGATGTGTAGATGGAGTTGAGGAGAAGCAGGGCATAAGGCAAAATTTATTCCATACAGGCATGGTGGAAAGCAGATGTGATACCTAAAAAATACCTTTTTTAGTAAGGAGTAAGACTGATGAGACGGAAAATGACAGTCAGGTAGGAGGGGAAATTCAGAGTTTCAGTAAGAGCCATCTGAAAAGTTCTGTAACTGCCCAAGCCTAGTTACACCAGAAAGAGGGGAGCAACCGCTCGGAGGGAGGGTGGGAAGTCTGCTTAACCTTAGCAGAGTAACACATTTCCCATGTTTTTGCTGGCATATGGCCCTCCGCAGCTTTCCTGCCTGGTTGTCTGAGTCACTGCAGTTCAGCCTCTGCCCGGAACAACTCCAGCCACTTCTGTCCTGATTGACCAAATGTCAATGATTTCCTTTTTTTTCTTTTTTTTTGGTGTGTTTGTTTTGGTAACCTCTATTTGTGTAGGAAGTCTGAATCTGATAGCTTTCCTGTTTCATTTCCTACCTGTGTTTTATGAGTGATCATCTTTCCTTGTTCTCAAGCAGCAAGACTCCATGTGATTTCCCTTAGGAAATGATTTTTGCCATCCTTTTGAATTCCCAGCAGAGATGCTGAACAGTGAGGGAAAGACTTTTCTGACTGGTATGAAACAGAGCTATGTCTGAAAGCATCGCCCCTGTTAAATAAAAAAAGAAAGAAAAAAGTGGTGAAAAAGGTCGTGAAAGATAGTATGTTGGAGACGAGCTGAGATTATTCTTGAATGAGTAGAATATATTTTAATTAATTATAATATATACTTGTCTTACTCTTGCTCACACGCATTGCATTTTCTCCCTGCAGTAAGTATAGGAATGGAAAAAACAACTATAATATAGACAAAATATTTATTATTTTTTAGAGAAACAAAGAAGAAGAAGTATATGAAAACAAATGTTTTATGTTTGGGTTTAGGATTATATTGGGATCATGGTTTGGGTTCAGATGAAATTTTAATAGCTTCCCCACTGGTTCTTAGTTACTCTCTTGAAACAGGCTGGGATCATCTAGAGCTTCCTGATGCGTTTGTGAGTTTTTTTTTCTTGGTTGCTTGTTTTTTAAACTTCAAAATAACCTGAACTTGCATTAGAAAAATTCTTCAAATTTGTTTTTTAATTTTATCCATCCTGAGATCAGGAAGATAGTTATCTCATACTTTTAAGATGCGGGGAAGGCAGGCAGTTGATTTGTAGAGGATGGATCCAATTGCGTCCTCACCCTGATATAAATCCACTGATTTTAGAAGTCTTACTCCGGTTTTGCATTGTTACACTTGAGATGAAAATTAGATTTTCAATGCACTGAGTAGTGTTTGTAATAATGAATCATGTGATGAAAACTTTCTTCTGCGTGTGGAACAAGTAGCTGTGGAGGTCACCCGGTGCCCATTTTATTGAATTATTGTTTCCTTATACTAGTTTTTGATGTATAGCTACTTCTAACTGTTAGTTTAATGTAGGATTTGGAATGTTAAATTCATATTTGTGGTCACTAATGGAAATAATAAATTATATGACACTTCAAAATATATTTTTAGTAACACTTGTCGTACATGAAGAAAAACTGATGAACCCCACTAAAAGAGATATTACTATATTTTCAATTCTTTCTCCAGATGTACTTTTTCTCACAGAAAAATTCACATTTCAGGTACTGTACTAAATCCAGTCATTATTATTAACTCAGAAGGTTTTACTTTGAATCTGCTGAGATATTTTTGAGCTAAGGATATTAGAAAGAGACAATTTTTCTATGTATTTATTCCTGTTGCATGGATTCAGAGGGTCCATTTCATATTTCATTGCTGGAATAGTCATTGAGTTCCTTCTGGTGTGCGTGTGAAGTTCCTTTTATCACCAATGGGAGTCATATATTCACATTAAGTTGAGAACAGGCCCTGATTCATAACCATTTTTCTTCAAGTATGACTGTAATATAAGAAATAGACCAGAAGCTTTTTATTTTCTTTTTAAAGATATATTTCTTTGGAAATTCTGCATAGACTTAATTACTGTTCTTTAGAGCTGCTTGAAAAACTCTCCAGGAACCCTTTTCATTATGTTTTTCATAACAAGATACAACCTTGTTTTGGCTAACTAAACTCTTTCTTAACTGATAACCTTTCCATTCTGTCAGCTCTTTTCTTGGACACCAGATATTTTGCCTGTGAAATACTTCATCATATATTCACACCTGACCATTTATGAGTTTGTCCAAAAACTGTGAAACACAATGGAAAATTTTCCTTTTACCCCAGCTGACTATGGATCAGCCCTACAATAGACCTCATGTCAAAATTCAGAGAATTTTGTGTTAGCACGGATGTTCCGTCTTTTCTGAGAATGAAGCAAACGGAAACTCTACATCTAGATATTTATTTATTTTCGTCTCTTTTGTTGATTTTGTTAGTTGTTGAGTCAGTTTTTCCATTGCTACAGTTTCCCCACACTTCATTAATTTCAGTCAAATTCAGCAATGCATTTGAAATGTTTTTTTTCTTATATCCCCACATCCAAATATAACGGGAATGTTAGGCTACGACTATCAGCATACTGAAATATGAGCATGATTTACTACAGTCTTTAACCTAGACCAGTAAGATCACCGTTCATTTCTGGAGTATAATTTATTTACTTCCAATTTATAACATTATACTATTTTTATTCCACTATTTTCTCTTCTGTCCCAATTACATCCTGAAGTTTTTCTTTTTTCTGTTTAAATCTCTTCATCTTAACAGTGTGATAATTAGACTTGCTTGGTAATATACTGCAGTAGATGTCAAAAGACATCTTATCTTTTCTAAATGCTTATGCAGGGCACAGACAATAATTTGGAGTTTGGGAGATGAGGGGTACAAGGGAGAAAAAAGAACTTTTTTGGTCTCTCAATTTCAGTACATTACTGCTTGCATTAAAGCAATATCCAGAGGCCCCAGACAACAGTCCAGTAAAGATGAATTCTGCTTTATTGGACACAGACAGTCCAAAAAGTTTAGAGTTTAATCAGACAGTACATACAAAGTTTACCAAGGAAGGTGTTGATGATGATGTCTGCAGAGGCTGCTCCAAGGTCACAAAAGAGTAGAGCTGGGGATAGAGCCCAGTTCTTCAATGTACTGGTCTGGTAGCAGATTATGCGGACGCTAAGAGAAAGGAAGAAATTCACTCCATTTTTGGACTTATAAAGTGCCGCAACACTGGCTCAAAAGGAAACCTCAGTAAAGCTAAGCTATCAGCACAAATATCTAGATGTCTCGGCTTTGTTTCATGAAAAACTGTAATTGAAGGAATGTTTTTTTTAATATATGCACACACACGCACAGTTTTTTCTTTCCAGCTAAACTCATACATGTGCATTTTCTCTGTTTCTTATTTTGATACTTTTATTTACACCTCTTCTTATTCTGCTCCATCGATTTTAACTGGTTCTTTTTGCATTTACATTTCCATTATTGCTCTTCAGAGAAAGGGGCTGGTAGGTTACAAATGTGGAAACATTTTGTAAATGAACTACACAATCTACAAATAAATTGTTGTTTCTTCAGAAACACTAAATGAATCATCTAGAAAGATGTACAAGACAGTTGCTATTTTCATAACCTGTATTTTTTATAAACTCATAAATGTCTCAGCCAGCAGACAAAGATGTCAGAATGGAATTGCAATATTTTGTGAAATCTTATTACCGCCATGTTGTTTTGCTCTTAATTATAGGAATAAAAGCTTATGCTTATTATTATCCTTATAAAAGATCCCTTTTCTCTCCTGTCCTTTTTTCTGCCTTGGCAGGAACTCTTACATCTTTTTTCCTTGAAGAATCTTTCCAGTTTATCAATATGATTTCCACAAAAGTACATGGCAAGTGACAAAATGCGTTAGAGCTATTACTTTCCTTGCTTACTTAAATTTCCAAACACTGAACTTTTAAGAGTTTCACGTGTTTGGGTGATGCAAAGCTTGACCTATATCAGAATACAGTGAAGACAAGCTAATAGCACTGTGTTTACCTACTTTTATATCTCCAATTAATCACCCAAAGAACACAAATGATAGTCAGCTCTAAACATTACTAAATGCTACTGATTGGCACCATTTGTTTTGGTTGGGGGACACCAAAGGAAATGGAGATTTGCTTTTGTTACTCTTTAAAACATATACCAGAATTAGTTCAACTTCTTCCAATCACTGATGATGTATGAGGCTGTATGAAATAATTTATCATATAGGTGAGCTCTTCTGTTTTCACATGCAGGTCTTCAGTATCATGGGAGCAAGTGGTCAGAATAGTTTTTAAGATACCATTTTTCCCCATGTGTCTTCAGAATAGTACAGGATGTGTCTAGAAAACAGATTGGAGATGACAATTGTATGTCTAAATATGTACACATACATACAAAGTAAAATGCCATTTCCTGTGTGTGTGAGCACAAGCAATCCTACAAAAATCTTCTTTCCTATTGATTTTAAGAAGAACTGTTCTGTGTGTGGCTCCACTGAACTCTCAGTTTGGTCCCATGGTCTCTGCTCATGTGCAAGGGCAGATGGTGAAAGCAATGGCTGGTCCTCTGTGAATATGACCATTGAAGCCTAATAAAAGTAAAAGCGATTGAGTGCTATAGCTTTAGGACCTGAAAAAACATTTCAGCCTCTGCTCCCCCGAGTCCAACAGTTCACCCAATACAGTTGAAACCTTTCTGAATCTAACGAGTGTCCTGTGTTTGAGAGGGATATGTGATTGCATACGTGCCTTAGTCTTTTGTTTGCATGCATAAGGTCTCCATACTTGATCAGTAATGGGTTTTGGGGAACCCTAGGACAACACTTCAGATGTTTGTATAATGAGAGTGAGATCATGAGTCCAGTGAAGGGAACAACAAAACCACCACAGGGATGTCTTATATTTCACCCAGGATAACTTCATTTTTTGCTTCCTTTCAAAAACATATAAAAGAACTTTCTTTCCATTCCCAATAGCTCTGACCAGGTAAGGCATTATTTCCATCATCTGTGGACTGGAGACTTTGGGGAGTTATTTGCTAATGAATTACAGATTGTGCAGCATCTAGATATGAGTCCCTTGAAAGGTAGTTTTGTATATATAAAGACATACACACACACCCTCACAAACACTGTTTCTCTATGTGTTCAAGAAGTTTGGACTTACAAAAAACATTCACTCAGGTAGCATTTGAAAATGTCGGCTGGAATTTCCATTTTGATCCTGTTCAGGATTTAGCCACCTGTGTAGGCAGAAACACAGAGACCACCTACGAAGCTCACACAGTGAGATTTATAATGGGGATTGCTCATATTTTTTAGTTAAATTATGGTATGTGGCATTTCTGCCAGAAGCAGGTGCATTTATTCTATCTGCAATCAAACGACTACCGCCATATTCATCCAAAGAATGCTTCTGAGAAACAAAACACTTATTACAAAACCCAAATAAATGATTTCTAAGAAAAAAGAGACAAGAGAGTAGATCTTCCTGCACGGCTGGTCACACTCCTTAGCCTCTCAGCTGATGCTGCTGACAAATTTGTTGATAAAATCAGGAGGGGCTTTCACAGGGGAACTTTACTTTTCAAGTAGCTATGTGAGATTCAAACCTCCTTACATTGCAGATCTGCTGATCCCTGGTGTCTAACTGTGGTTACATGTGCTGACTCCAGTTTCAGAAATAATTTCTTAATCACTTTTGGCTCACCTTGGTTTTTTGCATTGCAAAGCCAGTGCAGCTGTGGAAGGATGTACCAGATTCCATTCTCCCTCACACCTCTTCAATATCAATACTAATTAAGTTCTAGGTTTGGGGCCAGGTTACACCCTGAGACTCAAATGGCATCCAGAATGGAGCAAGGGCTTTTCTCTTTATTTGTGTAGTACTTGGCATGACGTGGTTCGTGGACCTTGTGACAGATTCCCTGGAATTTCTTCAGTAGAGATAATAAACAACAATATTATATCAGTTAAGTAAATTATGGTAATTCATTCATGCACAGCAGTAGTGTTGAGGTCAGCAGGCCAGCTTTATGTCTATACGGTACAATGCCCTGCAGTCCTAGTCTTCTGACTGTCCAAGCTGGAGAAAACAGTGAAACTCACCATGACTTTCTCCTGTCCTCTTGCAAAGAAAAGCAGAGGACTCAGAGAAGTGGTACGTGTTCATGTGTCATCCTGGGAGCAAGGAAGCACTGTCAGGTCTCTCAGCACATTTTGTGACTGATGAATCTCTTTGCTAACAAGTCAAGGCTTCTCTTTAGTGCACTCTCCTGCAAGCTGCTTCTCTCACTCTGCAAGGCTTCCTTCTTCAGCAACACAAATGAGCTGCTCCATTAAATGCTTCAGACCTGTGATACATTTTAGGGTTTTTTTTAGTTCAAGCAGACAACCTCACCCCAGTACAAACCTCGTTCTCCCTCTCTCTCTTCTTTCCGTACAGTGTTACTTGAGTCCCCATTTTGAAATGCTGTAATAGCATGCAATAACTATTTAGTGGAACACAATCACACAATTGTGTGACAAGACAAATGTAATGTAGAGCACAGGGGAAATATGATCCTAAACTCAGGGCATCCATTCTGCACCAGAACAGTTGAGAGCTATGTAGTTTTTGAAAGCCAGTCTCATCTTGACAATTACTTTCAATTAATGGTACACTGCACTAAGCAGAAAATAAAAACTATGCCATTAAATCCTTCGGTGCAGGCTGGAAGGGTTCCAGGTTGGCTCTAAAATACCCTAAAGAGCGTGTGTTCATATTACATAGTTGTAACTCTACAGGTCTAAAAGAATATGAATCAACAGTCATTTATGCTGTCCCCTGCACTTGACAAAGCTTACGTCTGAGAGTTTTAATCCTGATGTAACCAGGACACTTGGTGGCTGTTTTGCACTGAAAGTATAAACCTGTCCTCAAACACGCTCTGTTACTTTAAACCAAATAGCTACTATATAGGTACTTCTTTCATTGATACATATTTCATATAAATCTGTTGAAAGAGTGAAACAACACTTGTCTTTTGGAAAATCTTTGCTACAAACTTTACGTTGGAATCTATGCTCTTGAAACCAGGCCATTTATTTATATGTTCTTTGATGCATGTTCTTTGGGTAGGCTATGAAAATGAAAGAACGATCATCCAGGACTGCTGAGTGTAAGATGTCCTAGGATGCACCAACCCACCTGTCCCAGCCCCATCCCACAGTGGAGGGAGAGGTAGGATCCTTGGGAGCAGTTGTCACCTGTCCACTGTCCCACCCTGACCTACCCTGGGTGGCGTTTGGCCATGTGATGATTTTGATGTGCAGAAAGGTCAAGAGGATTGGCTGTCTAGGCTAGAGCTCATCTAAAAGTTATGATGAAAGTGGTGAAAGGTGAGAGATCATGCTCTGAAAAAAGTGAAGCCTTCTGATTTTCATTGTCTCTTTTGGCTTTGGGATTCATACCTCTATGAACCCATGTATTTTCCTAGTTGCAACTTGGATAATATTTTTCTGTCAAAAAAGTTCAGATGTGAAATTATACTTACAATTAGGCAAAATATTTAAAGGGAAATACCTTATTTTATTAAAACAAAAACAAAAAGAAAAAAGAGGAGAAAAGAAAAAGCTAAGTATTTACTTCCTAAAAAATATTTTCCTCGGTTTTCAGCCAGAATGTTTGCCTTTCAAAGGCAGACTCCCTTTTGGTTTGATTTGCATTTGTTAGTTTTTAGATAGACTTTTCAGTGTATCAAACATATGTAAACACTTTCTTCTCGTGTTTTTAGTAACAAGTCCAAATATTCCATTCAATACCTTAAGCATCAGACTGGGAAGACTGTTCCCACTTGTCGCTTGTGCTCAGCCTGATTATGGACGTAGCTTTGGCTCTCAGAGATGCCTGCCTGGAGCTCAGTACCTTCCATTGCCTCAGTCTCCAGTGACAGGTAAGCTGGAGCAGTCTTTGGGCTACAGGATTTTACACTCATAGCTGCAGTAAATATCCATGGATAGAAGCAGGGCAAGACATGAACATCTCTGAGGCATTGTTGAGTGCTAGCAGCCTGATCTCCATCACTGAAAAGACCCAGGAAAAATGTCTCTAGAGTCACTGGAAGTGACTTGGAGCAATGGGGGATTACCACATCCTCTCTAAGCCATGGTTTAATGTCCAGAGAGTACAGAATTGTTACTACAGCCTAACTCAGTGATCCGGTGCCAGTCCTGCCTCAGAAAAGCAAGGAAAAAAGCAAAGGGAAATTAAGTAGGTTTCACTTGCCCACTTTGCCTGTGGTACCACAAAGTCCTTTAGATTCTCCCAGTGAGCAGCGTGAAATATTCATAATAAACTCCTGGTGCGTGTTTTCACTTATTCCTTACTTGACTGTGGCAACTTCTTAGCTTTCCTTGCTTCTTTTTACCCACCCATACAACAGGTACAATCATTTCTCCTTGTGTTTTTTGTGTCTGTAACACTCAGCCAGCATTTTTGACAGCTCTGAAGAGAGACCAGTATACTTCTTATCTCCCTGGGGCATTGCAAGGCTTTACCAACATCCCTCATAGTTTTGAGATATTTGGAAATTAACTCTAGAAATATGAAGTGCAACAGTGAAATCTTATCAATAGTCTCTAGAATGAACATAGCTTCATTGTATAATGCGGTAGAGTTTAACTGCCGTGTTTCCCTAAAACTCTTCAGACAAACTTTATTTCAGGTTAACATTTAATCAGTAACACAATTTTATTTGGCTCCAAAACATCCACGCTGTTTAGAGCTTTGCTTTCAAAACGTATGATTATTCCGACCAGAAAGGAGAAAGACGCACTCAATGCACAAGATGTCAAACTGAGATTAAACCCACTAAGGTCTACAAAGCCTGCTGCAAAAACGATAACTATCTCTGTCAAAATCCCAAGCAAAAATATGTACGTCAAGTGAGATCGTCGATAAAATATGAATATCAGGGTAAGACTAAGTTGTGGGTTAGTTTCAAAGAATTTTTTTCCTCTGAGATATAAAAATTATCTCAAATCTTACAACCCATTTCTGAACACTGCATTTATAAATTCTGATGACATGTGTAGTTTCCTTCTCTGGCAACCATAACTACAAAAGACCTGTTTATTAAAAAGTATCTGTGCATTTCTGTGGTTCAAGGAGAGATTTGGGGTACTAATTTTTTAATTCTAATTTGTGCGCCTTTCATTACATGTGTGCCCACAAACCTACAGCTTTCTCACACTGGACATATTCATTATGAAAAATGAAAACCTGATGATGGGGCACTGGATTCCAACAGAGACACCATCTGCCACAGTATAATTAAGCTGGTTTTCTGTAAGTGATATGATGGGGATTTCTGTGTGTGAAAGGGCTGTTCTGAGCTGCAGCTCACCCTGTTGTCTCAGGGGGTCCTCTCATATATTCAATTCCAAATTCTACCCCGTTCTTCACTGTAACTATTTATCTGGGATGTGGTAAGATTTAATTTAAGCATTTCTTACAGGTTTAGTTGTTATACATTGCTTGTGAACTCAGACTTGTACAACACAAAACACAGAAACAAGCATTAGTTTTTTCTTCAACGATAACGCAACTGGAGTCATTGAAGCCTAGTCTTTATTTGTGGGAACAGATTGTGTTCCTACATCACAAAATGTTTAAAAAACCACCCTCTGATGACTAACTGATTTTACCCAGGGCATAGCATGAGCTGGAGAACTCACCCTGTAACTGTGTGAAAGTGAAATTTGTTTTAGATCCTTTTAGAGCTTGTATCATAGAGTTTGGGCAATAGAGACTCTACAACATTACGGGATTAACTACCCCGAGATGTGACTGTCCAGCCTGAGGTGAGGGGCCCACCAGAGTTACGGTTGAAAAAACGAGGGAGGTTCGGCTTTTAGGCACTCGTTTAGTAACCGAAAATGTACAGGCATGAGGATCATCCTGCCTGTACGAGCGTCAGTGGGTTCTGCTCTTTAGTATGAGGGGAGATAAGGGCACTGAGATTCTTTCCATGTGCTGAGAAAAGATGGGGTAACACCACCAAATCTTTCCCGTATATGGTCAGATGTGTCTCTGCAGAGCCATATTTTGGCAACGGTGTATTTCCCTTGTTAGAGTCCTGCCAGGATCTTAAAACCCTTCAGTACCCCTTCCCCCTCAGAGCTCCTTCAGTTGCCAAGGCTTATGTTCCTCCCCTCTATCATTCTACTAGTTTTTCAGACCTCTGGATTTATCAGGATGCTTCTCTCTGCTTCCTGGTCACTCTGAATTGGTCTCCTCTATGTTTGGGTAATCAGCAACAGTAATTAATGAAACTGAGGTACGTCTGAAACTCAGGCAAATACTAACACCTAGATTCCCTTTCCTCTAAGTCTTGATGTGATTTGGGTTTTCACTCTAGCTTCAGGTTCCCACCTTAGCTCAATGCATAGCTCTTCACCAAATTCATGCTGAATAATTAACTGGTAGTAAGAATCCTTGTACGGAGGCACAAGTGTCCACTTTTTGGTTCCTTGAGCCAGTTTAGACCTAATTTAACTCTATCCACTTTGGACTGTACAGGAATTTTGCCTGAATAAAACCCAAACCAAAACTGAACTCCAAGATTTGTCTTACGTGGTGGAAAGGACAGTGCTAGCTGAACTATTTTGATGATTCATCTATGAACTGTACAAGTGTTAACACATCCTATCATTACAATTACCCCACTCCCACCTGCTTCTTTGCTTCACCCACCTGTTGCATCTTGTCTTCTAGATTGCAAGCTGTTTGGGGCAGGTACTTTGTTTACTCTGTGTCTGTTGTACAATGTCTAAGTACGACCCAGTTCAGGCTCCTAGTCTCTTCTGAAAAACTAAAAGTAAAAACTGTAATGAATGTCAGAGATAAGCAGTGGTAGTAGCAAGATAGTGATTACTTTTAGGATAGGAACCCTTAAAGTGTATTTTGTTTTTTAATAATGATGTAATGAATGTGTGTAGTGTAAAATGTGATTGGAAAGTAGACACCTGTTGTGTTTTTTGCGAAGTAGTTAAATGAGACCAGCACTTTAATTTTCTCCCCTTCCTTCCCTGCTGCCGAGGGTTCACCTCACCTTGTTTAACATGAGATAAAATTACAATGTTGGTCCCACCAGTGTCTTGTGGTGGGAAAACTAATATGTGTTAACTATTCATTGGTGACAATGCTGGAGTGTTTCAAGGAGGGAAGAGCAGGCTATCAGCTGTTTCCTAGGTCTGATATTCAGTGGACTTCACCACAAAAGCTGACTTTCAAGATAAGCTCTTTTATAGTTGTCTTTTCTGCTTATTGTGAGAAATTTGTAGCTCTTTCCAAAGGTACCACCAAAGACATATCTGCTGAGAGGTGAAGATCCTACCATGAACTGGATTCAAGCCCTTGCTCAAGAAGAGGTGGGCTTATCTGCCTGTTACGCTGGTCCCCTCCACCATGCATCTATTTAAGCAAGAGCATTGTTCCCTGTTTGGCAATAGCGTATTTAGCAGGCACCTGTCATCAATCATAGTATTATCATTAATAATCAAAGTGAGAAGTTGGACAGAATGGGAAATTAGTCACAAGTGGCAAATGAGGCACCTCAGTCCAAGATGAGCTTTTCTGCAGACTGAAAAGTTGAATTTTTCTGCCAGCCTTCACAAAGTGAAATACTGGGTTTAATTCTGAGTTACTCCGTAGCCCTCTTCCCTTTGCTATGTAAAGGGGAATGGTGTATGGCCACTCTGTTACCAAATGGTGTAAACTTCAGAGTGGTGTTAAGTGTCCTCATACAGTCCTACAACAGTGAAAAAGGGTCACTATAACTTGAAGCACTGGGAATTCAAGTTTCCAGTGCTCGACAACATGATTTAGATCATTTCAGGACTTACTGTGACCAAAAATTCACTGTAATTATCATCTTTCTCATTCCTACATAGGCACCAAAACAGGTAGCAAAAGAACTGCAGTGATTAAAAAGACTGAGTAATAACTTTGATTTAGTCTGATTAATAAAACAATAAAACTGATTGAAACCTAAACAATTCAAACGAAAGTCATTGTCAATATATCAACAAGTTGATCTTACGTCACTGATTGTAGTCACTTTTTGTTATCCTCTCTCCTGAAATGGAAAATGATTCATTCTTTCATTATGACAGTTATGACCTGAATATCATGCTGAGCTAATTGAAGCTTGCCTTTACATCTCTAGAAGGCACAGAGATAGCGTGCATGGCTTTCAATAGCTGCTGTCCCAATGCTTTTTTTTTTAACCAAAGCCTATTTTAGCCCTGTAATTGAGTGACATAAATTCATACAGAAAGAAACTAAAACAACGTACTGTCACATTAAGTCACAGAACATACATTTAACCACTAAATGTCCAGTATTGCTTTCAGCCATCCAATGCATGACAAATAATGAATCTATTACTGCTAAATTGTTGGTACAGGAATCCTTATTGCTCCAGCTTTTAGCTCAGGGGAGTATGGGGTTCTCTGGTAGATGTTGCTGAATGCTTATGAGGGTGGCAGCTGCAGCTGCAAAAGCATGAAAGAAGTGGTGGTGGCTAGCAAAGTACTTTGAAGATCTGGTAATCCTTTAGCACACCATCAGCTGAGAGAGCTGAGAAATATACACTTGACACACTTGATATAAGACTCCTTCTTCACAATAAAAGCCATTTCAGCATTCCAGGCTCACTGTTCTTTTTAAATGCAAGCCAAATACTGGCTGGCACTAAAATGGAAGGGTGCTACGTTCCTTTTGAGGTACACTGTCCCTTGAAGGAGAATGTTGATCTAGGCTATTCTCCTGTATGTAGGACCCCTCTCTTTTTGCAGACATTTTCTCAGATGATGGTAGTGATCTGAAGCACAGGAACATGACCCAAGCCTCCAGGGTCAGATCCAAATTAATCTTTCCCAGAATCCTGTTTTGAACAGTGAATAATAGAAGATATTGAGGAAAAGAGAATGAGAATAATTCGTCCTTTGAGAACCAGTGATTGACATCACCTTTAGCTGAAACTATATCTGGATCATAACGTGTGATAACTTCGATACACTATTCTGTTAATTTCATTAATTTCTTCCTTTTGTCTTCACACCATCCTGTGGCAGTAAGTTCTACAGCAGCATGAAAAAAATATTTTTTCCTCATGTTAAAGGAACATACAGTTTGTAAATTTATAGATCAAAATCATCCTCAGCAGATTTTTTACCAAGGTAGAGTGCTACTTGGTTTAGCAATTCCTAGATCTCCCAATCTCAGCTGATGATACTGTTATCTTTCCATAACTGTACAGAAGTGTAAAGACCTACCTTGTTACCACTTCTAGGCTACATTACATCTAATGATAGCAACAGAGACGTTTAACTCGCTAGAGCAATCAACATCCAGCCTAATAAACACTGAGACCATATTATACAAAGCCTTCATGCTTATTGTCCTGTGGCAAGAGCGTTGAAAGGATTGTTTACTGTTTCCTGGATTACAAAACCCCAGTGTCTCTCTGGGCAACTCCTCTAAACTCTGGAGTAGCAGTTGGATGTTGCAGGACTCTTCAGGAAGATACTGCAGGATTCTTCTGGGTTGCATTTTGCAGGAGATGGGGCAAAACTTTAGAGATCATAGTTAGTTCAACAGCTATGTCTGCAGTGAGACATATGGGCATTTTCTAAAGAAGCCTCCTTCGTCTGATAATCTGGTCCTATTCAGAAATTGCCACGAAAACTCAGAGAAGACCTTGGTTTCCATTAGAAAGCACAATACACGTTAGAAATTGAAAAGTAGTTCCAGATCTTGAGGGGATGAGTGCATATGGAATGTGCACAATAATGCATTTTAAGGGTTACATTCAATAGTAGTAGTAATAATAATAATAATAATAATAATAATAATAATAATAATAATAAGCTGGTAACTGACCCAGGCAGATCTATTTCTGAGGTAGTGAAAAGTTTCAAAACACTTAGTTGTATTTCAATGACACAGAATCTGGGGCTCATGAACACACTTGAAAGTGAGGCACATTCCTTAACAGGAGTAAGATTACTCTTGGGGATGCTGAGACTGGGAAAAGTGCCTGTTGAAACATAAAATGCCTTTAAGTCAATTGAGAATATCCTTCCCAAAAAGAATATCAAAGACTAGGGCAGGGGAAATGTACTGTTGTTTTCTGTTAAGGAGCTAATTTTTTGCCTCTTTTTAGAACCATTAGAAATTATTTCAGACACAATTTAATAATCTACATCAGCATCCCAGGAGTTAAGATAGCAAATGATGTTACGGCAAAAATGTCTTAAATAAAGCTCAGTAAAACCAGAAATGTTGATTTTTCATCAGATTCCTAAATAATTCAAGAGCTGTAACATCCAATTTTTAATTTTACTTAAATGGGGATATTCTACCTTGTAAATGACAACAGTAATTTAGTATAAGGCATACACAGTGGAGCAAAATTAGGTTAAGATTAGGTGTTATGTAAGAGATTGTGTAATAGAACTCTTTCACATGTGCTTGTGCAATTGTCAGCATTGACTGCAAGCAATTATCTGTAACTGTTGTTACCATCCTACCTCTCTGATTCTGTGGAACACATTCCAAAATCTTCGTATGGAGGAAGAGGTAGGGAGCATGGGGTGGCAGGGAACTCCTACTGCCTTTCACAGCCTAGAGCGCCATGGCTCTTGTCATACTAATGCCTTTGTCCACTGGATGTGGGCTGGGTGATCCTGCCTTAGCAGTCCTGCCTAACTTCCTCCCATATCCAAAAATTTGGCTTAGCTTGGAAACTCCTGTCCTATGCACAGATTGTCCCTCAACAGCGACACTGTCCTGGCATGAGGTGACAGTTGTCATAGATGAGCCATTTGTGACTCAAAGTGCCACAGCTTGGACATCCTTGTCTGCTGTTTCATGCACACCATGGACTAAATGTGTAACAGTGAGATGCTTTGATTTCAACCGAGATTAAATGCACTTAGAGGAAGGATCTGAGATGACCTGAAGTTGTTTTCACACAATTTTCGCCCTCAGATTTTAGCACAAGGACTCTGCAATGGGCTTTGTTACTTTCTTAAGCATTGAACTAAATGATATAACACCCTTAATGATTTAACAGTAAATAATGCAAGTTTGCAGGCTAGCACACATTTAGTTTTTTAGCACCCCTGCTGGAGGCCATGGCATAGGTAGGATAGCTGGGGATAAAGCCTGGGAGGTATGGAGGGGTGTTTGACAAAGCCTGATTTTCAAGTTTCTGAAAGGTGGTTAAGATACTGACCCAGGGGAAATGCTGCTCCATCGCGAACTTCTGAATTGTCAGTCAAAATGGACAGAATTCATGTGACCAAGTATAGATATTGACAATGAAGACATCTATGTCTGTGCTAGTTATTCCAGTTTCTCTCTCCAGTCATGATAAATCTGGTTGATACATCCTGTGAAGCCCAGAGCACTATTCATCACATTCTCAAATACTCTTCTCAGTCAGGTCAGATGAATCACGCCTAGAAATATCTGCTTTTCTCCCCTAAATGTAAAGAGAGCTGGAGAAGAAAAGTTCAGTAGCAGATGTGAAAAATGCACGTGTATGCCTGAAATTTGCTGAAATGAATCATGTTCTAGTTTTCCATTCCTCAGCGCCTCATGGGTAAAAAGGAGATATCAGTATAGCCTTACCACTGTAAGGTTCACTACTTGGAAAAAAGTAGATTTCTTTTTCCTTACAAAAGCCCAGTTTATACTATAGCCTGTGTATCTTACAAATCAGATAGCAAGTGAAATGATGTGCTACTAGGCAAACAAAAACCCCTTCTAAACTTATTGACACAAACCTTCCTCCCAGTTGATGTTATCGCTTTTCAAATTATGTTAGATCATATCTTACCAGGAGAGCAGGCTGGTTAGGTGTAGAACTGAGTCTGATGACACACCAGTTTTACTGCACTTAGTTCCAAAAATATGAATGGAGATTCTGCTGGTATGATATCACCATGTAACTAAACCTAGAAGTACATTCAAGTCTCTATTCTTTCTCCAGAGAAATCATGAAATCTACTTGTGAGTTTTCTTAGTAGCAAAATATTGCCCAGTTTGGAAGGACAGAAGGAAATAAAGACAGAGAGAAAAGTAAATAATTAGCTTTAAACATGTAAATATCAAATTCCTGCTATTGTGAAAACAATTCCTGCAAGCAATGTTAAAACCATATTTGACACTCTCCGTCTGTCCTGTGTAATTCCTTGACACAAGCCCAACAAACCTTGCACCACCAAATACCTTCATGTGCCTTTGTAGTGCTAAAACATTCAAAACATACCTTTATCACCCTAGTGAAAAAATGCCACTCCGAGGAGTTGCACAACATTCGTTGCACTATTTCGAGGCCTTTGAACTGAAACAGAAGACAATAATAGCAGTTAGAGTGGAAGTTTGCTGTAGGTCCCTTCCAAATGAACTATTCTATTCTATTCTAAAACAACCTATTCTTATTTTTAATATTATACCTTAAGACCAGTGGTGCCAAATTGAGCCCATTAAAGACCTGAGTTAAGTTTGGAAGTGGATGGTTCACCCAAGAGGCAACAAACTCCAAGTAGTGCAAAAATGAAAGCAAAGTGTTTGTGTTCAGAGGTCCAGAGATTTTTAATACTTCTCAAGGCACCTTTTCAGCAAGATGAAATAAGGTTAACTTTAAAAAAAAAAAAAAGAAAAAGAAAAATCTGGTTTATAGGAGATTCTATCATTCAGCTCCTCTGATTTGTGTGCCACTTACATAGCATCAACAAGGACCCATTTCCAGGAGATCAGTGTACTGAAAACTGTGCAAAATTTAAGGAGAATCAGGTTTTATAGCTGTACTGACACTCAGGTTATCAATGCGTTGAGCTATTGATGTGCACTTTAACTGAAGAAACATAAAGCATGCCAAAGCAATGTTACATGAGAGTTATTCAATAACACGTGGAACATAAATCCATTCCATATCTCTTTGCATCAAGAACATTAATTAATTGTGTGATGAGAATGTCATTTTCAGCTTACAGTGCAAGCTGGGAGAAATCGCCAGTGATCCTTCTGGCTTTAATAACAGTGTATTTTTTCAAGGAAGGAAAAAATGAATTTAGTTACTAAATTGGAGGATTTTCTTGATCGTTATGAGATTGACCTGTAGGAAGAACTTACAGTCTTCAGGTTAGAGCAATGAAACTGAGAACGCCTCTTTCAGTATCAGTATTTTGTGATGTTTTGTTTAGAAGCCTATGCAAATAGAGTGGAACAAGACACTGCATGTTCTCTGGGACACACAGCATAGGAATAACCATACAATTCTCCCCACATCCAGTTAAATCCATCCCTAACAAATGAATTTACAGGCATATGAATCAGAATGGGTCTAATCCTGTAGTTTTTACTTAAACTCTTCTTCCCCAATGCTATTTCCTTTTGTTTGTGAAAACCCCGGGTCAGCAAATCCTGTGTTTGCTACTGCATATCATGATGATGAGAAAGGTAAAGATTATATCAATCTCAAAGAATATTGAGATCCTGTAATACAGTGTGACCTGGAGATACTGTCTGCTAGAAATAGAGAACAAGAGGGTACATACTTAAATCTTAGAAAAATGGGTCATCGCATTTTATGCACCAATTCCAAATATAATATCCATTAACTGAAAAACTCAGAGTCATTTATTAGCTGGCAAAACTCTGGTTACATATCTTTCTCAGAACACCACCTTTAATGAACTCTCAGCACTGCAAGCTAATTTCATCATGTGTTAGAGTGTCTCATTGAAGAGAAATCTTGTTGATGTCTGGCTGATCTTTAAAAGCTAGAGATAAATTCTTTGTCAATGTCAATAATGGTACAATGAAATAAACTGTATACACGAACTGATAACACTTACATCTATAGGGGGAGCTACTTGGGAATTTTTTCAATAGGATGTTTTACTGTGAAAAAAGTGCCAACTCATGCCAGTGTTTTTTTTCTGAGGTTTTTTTTCTAAGGAACTGTTAGTCTAAGGGGAGATGGCATAGGGCAAAAGGAATGCCGATCACATGCTATTCACAACAATAAACTGGGAAGAAGCTTGTCTGAGTCCCTCCTCTGAACCACATAGTGATGTAGTTTTCTAAAATGAGAATAGATTCACTAATCATGAGCACTTCCACAGCTTTTTAGAAAAGAGACAGAAACTGTAGACTTCTGTTGTGGAATAAAACACAGAAAATAATTTCCTGCTATTCTACACATGAGATTGGGGAGAGGGTCTTTCTATAAGTACACAGTCCTGTGAGTATGTAAGGTAAAAGCATCCCACAGGTTATATGGTTATACCCCACAATTAATGTAGAGCCAGGCATAGTTTTCCTGGGAGGTTAGAAGACATCCAAAGTCCTCATATAATCCAACTCTCCCACCCTTTAACAGCCTCTCCTGTTCCCATTGGACTGTCCCCATACCCCACCAAGGTGTAAGTCCCCCACAACAGCCCTTCCTTGAGCCCCAAGGACTTTCACACAGTTCTATTGACTTTTGGGTCCACTCTTTGGAGAACGAGACAGGGCACTGGAAGAACAGCATCCAACCTCGAGAAGACTTTCAGCTGTTAAGTGTTGTCTACTTAGTGGATGTGTCAGTGTGGTAGAGGGCTGTGTGATAGGCTGGAAACATATGTTGCTGGTAGATGTTTCAATCTCTGTATTAAATCTGCTCTTTGCTGCACAGGGGTGAGAAACTGGGACCGCATAAACTTTCAGATACCACTGGTATGCCACGTTTTATTCCACAGATTGACCCTATCCTGTGGTATCCAGGACAAAAGTCATGAATGAATACAGTGCATTTCTGGGTAGCCACTGTTCAGTGATGGATCATGCTTAATTAACATTAAAGCTAGTGCCTAAGAGCTATTGTTTCCTGAGTTTTTCTACTCAGAACTACAAGGGAGCAATGCCATGTCTCATGAAGAAAAGGACTTATCCTAAGAGACCTGTTTGATTCACTGACTTTGTCCTCAGTACAACCACATGGATAAAACCAGAGTTCTTTTGTATTTGGAAAAAAATGTGAAAAAAGTTTAGTTGTAGAGGTGCTGAAGGTACCTTGCAAGTCACCTACACACAGGAAGTCTTTCCAGCACACTCACTCAACTTTTTCTTCCTGTGATCTGGGTACTTTCCTTCCAGTTACACGTCATCATAGCATTTGGGAAGGATGTGCAAGCACAAGTGCCTCGATGTATTTGTGCCATTGCTTCAGTGACTGGGCATTTTAATCAGAAACATAGACTTGCTAAAATAACAGAAAATGGATAAAGACTCTGTCCTATCCTTTGAAAATCACTAAAAATCATCTAAATCTACTTTTTATGCCCTTAAACTCCGGTACAGGAAAACTGCTGAAAGACATGTTCTAAGAAAAACCCCAAATTTATTTTTTAAATGTTTTCAAAACATTCAAAACATTTGTCTTTACTGTGCTAGAGGAAATTATAAAAGTCTTTTTTCCTCTGTTTGAGAAATTTCGTACTCACATTATCCTACAAATGTTTCCTTGTTGTGTATTAACAGAATATTCCAGTATTCCAGGAAGAACAACTAATTTTCATATTAGAAAAAAGATTATTTTCTGCTGTTGGTGGCATTGAAAACTGGTGGTGATTTAAAAGTCATGATACTACATGTACAAACATTTTTGAAAGCCAATATCCAACTGACTAGATCTCTAAAAAATCAATTAATTAATTTTCGTGAAACTCCACAGCAAATTGAAATATTATCCAAGGCTTAAAGCTGAAAATTTGGTGAAGGTTCTATTTGTTAAAAAAAAAGGCCAATTTATTAACACTTGATCATACCTTTTAATGAATTATATAACGTGGTCAGTATTTTAAAATAAGTCAATATAAACTTAGATTAGTGGAGCTGATTGTTCTTGATCCCATGCACCTTTATTTGAAAATAGTGTAACGCTGCTGTTTCACCTGAGTTAATTGTGGTTCACAATTATAAAAATAATAAACGGATTGGAGCTAAGATGTTAGTATATCTTATTAAGTCTGAGTTTCATAGTGCAAGAAGAACAGCTAATGATATTTGCAGTGTATTGCTTGAAAACAAGCACAGCCTGCTTTGAACTGAAAAATTTGTAAGTTAAATGTTATCTGTTAAATGTCTGAATTTGGCTTTGTATATCCAGGGGCTGATAGCTTATATTGCTGTTGCTTTGTAGATGCAACTTACCCTGATACAGAGGGAAAGGAGAAAATCTGATTTCTTGCATTTCAGCACTACAATGTGTCCAGTCATCAAATGGAATCAGTTGGTTCATCCCAGGAAATAAAAATAGTGAAGAGCAGTATTCCAGGGAGCAGGCAAAATGTTCGCAACGAAGATTTGAATATAGAAAAATATTTTTCCTGTAGTTGGCCACAAATAACAACTGAATTTTCACAATAATATTAATTGGTCTCTTCTTTAGTTTCCCTCATCAGGAATTCAGTCTCATTAGACTCAGAAGATGTCAAACACCATGGAGTAATTTATTCATTTTACATGAATTATGTTGATTTTGACTTTTTCTGTCTCAGAATCTGCTCCCGTTTGTGACATAGTTCCCTTTTAACAGTACTTCTTTAAAAGGGACTTTGTAAGATTTTCTTTCTGAAGGGATTTATCAATGCTTTTTAAAACATGCTTAAAAGTCTTTTCTTTTTTTTTTCCTAGATGCAGGTAAGAAAAACTACTGTTAAATGTTATGCTAAAATCTAACAAAAACAGAAACCCCACCTTGCTCACTGTAAAAACAACAATGGTATATTTAAGGAAATATTTGTCAGGGGAAGCAGAATGAAATACCTTCCTTATAAAATGTCATTTTGCTCGTACAAGGGCCAATCTGTTTCATTTGTTGATGTTCACATTAGGATCCATTTGATTTAACCGTATCTTCACTTCTGAAGAAAAAATGCAATGCATTATTAATGCCTCATAGTATATGAGAAATGAGTATATGAGTCAATATTGCTCCAGTGCTGTGCATTATTAAGAATAATTTAAAGTAGGTCAGCACAGCACATGAAGCTAAATAGACTAATAATGTATTCTACGGGTAGACATTCATCTACCAAGGAGTCATGCATTATGTGCTGGCACCAACACAAGATAAGCATTTTGATTTGTGAATTTTCAAGATCACATTTGTACTGAAAGAAGAAACAGCTTCTTCACTTTCTCCAAAATTCACTCTCACTTGTATTAAAGGGGCATAGCTGGTCTACTTTTCCTCAAAATTCAGGGGTTTGCTGGGGAGCTTTTTGGTTTCATTTTTCAAAAGCAAAATCTAGTGAAGATATATAAAAAAGGAGATGAGATGATAAATGAAATTCATAATTAAATATTCCGCTCAAGTGCTTACAAGTTAATCACAGAAATTTTGTAGTCGCTTGTGAGTGTTGGTACAGAAAACAGATGAGAAACTAAAATTAAACTAATCAGTCAGGTTTTTGTCCAAATTAAAGACGTGCCGAAAACAAGTTAAGGAGCACCAAACAAGGAAGAGTTACAGAGTGCATGCTGCTTGGCTAGCTGATACTGCCTTTTAAGCACTGATCGGTGCAAAAATGTTTTTTTTTAAATTGTCATCAGCTCCTATTCAGGGAAATTCCTCTTCAGAAAGTATTGGAAAATAATAATATGGCATTCCATTTCTATTAAGTCTCCAAGACCACATATCACATCTGTTTAGGTTACAAGTTAAAACTAGGTTATCATGCTCAGGTTTTTGTTTTCTTTCCTGAGTATCATTCATCATCAATAGGAGAGATATTATAATTGAAAATTATCCTACAGTTCCGTTCCTGATCGCTGCGCCAAAAGCTGAGTTGTCTCCCCAGAGCTAATAGTACTAAAAAGCAGTTAAAACAATCAAATATGAGTCAAATACACACAAAAAAAGGTTTATTAAGCAAGGAGATGCCAGCCTTTGATGGACTTACTTACACTTTAAGCAGCGTGCTTCACTCTCTGCTGGCTGCATTGTAAAACCAAAGGGGAATATATCCTCTTTTGTTTGCTTTGTTTGTTTTTCCAGAGCCATTAAAGATAAATTTTAAGAGTGTTGGCTCCATGCTTTCCCAAGCACCAAACAATATCCAGGACTGTATTCATTTCCATAGCCTGAAATCTGGTGATACTATAGGGAAGGCGTGACCACCACGCAGCTCCTGACCAGCATGCAGCCAAGTGTGGTTCCCAAGCTGGGCTCTGTCCCCTGGCTTTCTATATCTGTTGGAGGGGTGACCCCTGTCCCCATGGGACCATGGGGAGCAAAGAGCTGAGAACTGCTGCTGCCATTAATTCTGGGTGTTTCACCTGGATGCTTATTGCAGACTTGCTCCTCTCCCATACTGAATCAGAAGGAGCTGGGGAACCGCCAACATCTCTGTCCTGCAAACTGCACCGACTGCTTCAGCTCAACGACATACAAGATTGATTTTTGAGACAGAGGGAGGAAGAAAGTCCACGAAACCTGATTTCATACATGAAGATAATAAAATTCATGTATTTAGTCTCTTTAGTGTCTTTAGTGTCTAAATAACTTCTACCAATGTCTGCACGTCATCTAATTTTGCTGTGTCATTAACAGCCTTGGAAAAAACGCAAGGCAGATAATAGAAGCCTAGAGTGATATTGGGATATCATATTATGATTGTTTTCCGGCCTTAAATTCAAGTTAATAAAGAAGAACTTGCCAAAAGAATTGGGCACTCCCTGGTAAACACAGGATGAACCCGGTGCTCTATTCTAGCAGAACATACTCTTGCATAAGTATTTAATGATTCATGTATATTGCTTAAAGATGAGCTACATACAAGAGAAAAACAAGAAAACATGTGAGTTTTTCTCCTGCTTTGTTTATTTCAATATATGAATAAACAATGAAATACATTGTGAAGTGCATAAATTTAGTTTTGATTGTCTCCTTATTTTTCATATATGTAAATAACAAAAGTTGGTAGAGAATAAAAAGAAATAATAACATAATCAAACTCAAGACAGTGGAAGATAAACATTTTAAATTCATATTTTAAAAAATATTTCTTTGTATTCCACTTCCTGCTAAACACTTGGACACAGAACAACTTTGTTACATATTTGTAATAAGTCCCATGTTTGATTTTTCAATTAAAGTGCTCCAAAAGCACTGCAGAAAACACATGCTGAAGGCCCTCAACCTCCAGGGAAAAACAGTCCTAATGGTTCTAATATTTCTTAAGTTGAAAAATACAAGCAGAAAAATCCTGTATTAAAAGAAATCTAAAATCAGTCAAATTAAATTGTGCTTGAAAGTTCCTGTCTAGTAAAAAAAGAAGGCATAAAGAACAAAATCTGCATTCTAAGAAAAAAAAAATAAGTTAACCTAATTACATTCAACAAAGACAAAGTAACCATTGTAAATCTGCCCTGCAATTCCAGTTTACTCATATATATTATTTTACAAGGCAGGTATTTTGTCATTTAGGTAAACTTTGCAAAACTACTTCAGCATGTTTGGGTTGTTTTAATATAGAGAGAAGAATTGTCCCTTTTGCGTATATCTTGAGAACAGATTATTGTAAAACAGCTTGGAGAATATGGGAGATTGCTTATCTTGCTATATTTAGTAGGACAATCTTAAATTGTAAGCTCTGATTTTGCAATAAGAAAAAAAGATCTCCTGCCATCATGTGGAATGTAGCAGTATCTCCTTTTTAAAGTGATCTGATGTTTGAATACTATGCCAGTAAATACAGCATGACAGCGACATTATCTGGCATCTCGTTTGAAAACTAAACCATGAATACAGAACGTGAGCATTTTTGGAGGTAGTGTCCTAGCCCGTCTTCAAGGAAACATCCATCCTCTGTGATTGCGACGGAGAAGATCTGTATATGAAGTGCTGGTAAAAAGGACCCATTTCTTTTAATTCCTGATGTCAGGAACATTATGTTACATTAAGGATTTGAGACTCCTCCCCGCAGGGTTGCGTCGATATTATGTATTGCATTGATTTCAATGAAGTTATACCAGAAGAAAGTTTGGTTTATACTACATTCTCGTTATAGATATCAGACTATCTGAAAACACGCCAGGCCTGATACTTATCTACTGGTGTCACTTATATGATTTTAAATCCACAGAGCAGAGTGAAGCCAAGCTTGCCTGTAAAAGGTCTTGACCAAATTCCAGAGCCTTTATGCATGCATAAAGTACATCTACAAAAGTTTTGCTTCCAGAACTGCTGGGCTTTTAAAGGAAATGCACACCTCTTGGTCATACAATTAAAGACAGATGGACATCCAGTCCAAGGGGAAGGCAGGTCTTCAGTGTGGAGAAATTGATCTTGATGGGAAACAAAACAAAAGTAGCACATCTCTAGTTATCAGGTCAATCACAGTGTCACAGGGTGACTGAGGTTAAAAAGGGCCTCTGGAGATCACTGCATCCAAGTTTGTGCTCAGAGCAGGGTCAACTAGAGCGCTAAGGGCCATGTCCAGTCAGGTTTTGAACATCTCCAAAGATGGAGACTCTACAACTATTGGATCCTTTCTGACCTTGATCTGTTTTGTCAATAGGTTTTGACACTGGGTGACCTTCACCCAAATGTTCTGTCTTTCTGCTAGTGTTTGTCTTTCTGTAGGCCCCTAGAGATTACCCAAATTATGGTGGATTCCTCTGTTTACTGCTCTACTCTGCCCAGTGCTTTATCCAAAACGGTTTTTAGCTTAGTTTTAGTTTTCAGTACCAGGATAGTCTTCTCCTCACTACTTACTGTTTTATTCTTTCCCATCTCTGTGGTACTTTCTCCTTTCCCTCTGAAGTCAGTTCTCCTGCTTTTCCTGGTGATATCTCACTTACCCTCCTTGTTTATGGCCTGATGATTTTCTGAGATAATGCAAAAGAGTCTTCTTTACTCAAGGTGAAGGTGATACATGAATCCTTCTGGAAAAAGAAACTGTTGATAAATTGAGAATAACAGCTCCAGCTACCCCAGATATATGACTTTATGCCCTTCATTAAAGCTGTTACTTAAGAAAGTAACCGTTAGAAAATCAACATACAGCAACATATTTGTTGCTAGATCAAGTTGCACAATTAGGTGTTGGAAAGCAGAAGACATCCTCATTCTTACATCTCTCGTTGCGCAGAGCTGACCTGTTCAGCCTCTCTGCTGTGCAGCTGGACTTTATGGAAGGTTCACTGGCTATGGATTTCATCAGATAAGATGATTTTCAAAGCATGTCTTAAAATGGCCAAACCATGTGTTACCTCATCTTTGAAATACAGACAGAATGGATTGCTGCTCAATACAGTGATTTTCAGTTTTCTAAGACCCAGTTAAGATGGAATCCTATGTCTTGGCTATAATCAAAGAAAACACACTTGCTTTACAGAGTAATAAAGGAAATCTTCGTTTTCCTTAGAAATGTCAGTCCCTCAGACTAAATTCTGGAAAGACATCGTAGAAGTTATGATTTGTCTCAGATATAAGGAGAAAGATTTCTCTAAGTTTTACTATAATTCCACAGTATACTTAGCTTCTGAAATAATTTGAATGTCCCTTGTTTACCTCTCTTCCTTCAGAAAGGTTTAATTTCTCTTCATAATGACTGAAATATCAGTGCTGTTATGTTTCAATATAAAGATTTTACACATTTCTAGGACAGTGCTAATTCAAAATATTGTCGATCTTTTAGTAGAGTTCGTTCTTGAAGTTATTTACATCATATTTTTTTCTTCCCCTGGCCAACTGGAGTTTGCCAAGTTGTGTAGGGTGAATAAGAATATTTTAAAAATCAATCAGTTTTGTGTAAGGAAAGTTGGAAAAACATGTAATCCATTGTGTTTTTCTAGTAATGGCATTCCCAGGGGATAAGCACTGAACTAAGAAAAAAATTGTGTTCAACCATAGGACAACTTGTCTAGCATTAGGTAGCAAATAGATGTGACACCTCACAGACACCCCGTGCCCCCATGGATTTCCAGCAGTAACTGTCTATAATACTGCTCAAGTCAAAGTTGTGGTTTGGAGAATAATGGGATTAATGCAACATAATAGTTTTCCAGAGGCATGTTTATTTGTCACACATCATACCGAATGCTCTTCAATGACAATTCAACATTGGACCAATTTTCTTGGCCATGATGTGATGTTTGCTGCTTTTGTGGCCCCTGTAAACCATTTGTGAATTCTTCATTTGTTCAATGGTAGTAATGATTTTATAGGTGTCATTTAAGGAGTTTTTTTAGATGTGGGGCTTTAGCTTTCTTCTCTGTAAAGTGGGATGATTCTTAAACTACGGGATTGCTGTGAAGTCTAAATCAGTTGTTACTCTTGGCTTAGACTCCAGCCTGAGAGGTGTCCTTGAAGAAGTCTTTTTTTTTTTTTTAATGCTGTTAGTGCTAAATATTATGGTAATTCATAGGTCAGATCATGAACTCTCAGGCAAAATTTAAATTGACTTAACTTCTGTGATTATGACTGAATATCAAAAATGCAGTTTTATTTGGATTTGTTATTTACAGTGAGAAATACAGAGCATATTTATTTGAGTGTGTTTCTCTAACAGAACCTTGCGAATTCTTATCTATTTTCATGTGTACACTTATTTATTTCAAACTGTTTATACAAGATAACCAAAATGACTAAGAAAGAAAAAAAAATCTTGCATGCGTTTAAATACACCAATGTGATGCATTGGCTTTTTACAAATACAAACAATACAATGAATATGTAGACTTCCTATTACTAGTTCAAGTGGAAAGGCAACACGAGAACAAATTAATCAGGTCTAAGTCTTTCTGCAATCTCTTGCAGACAAATGAGGTTCCTTATGGCCGATGTCAATGGTATTCTAAAGTTTTAAAATCAATAAACAGGCTGCAAAATTGCATCTCTAATCAGGATAAGGAACACAAACATTTACAGAGTAACATGCAAACATAAAAAAATACTGCAGCCGGCTAAAATTGAATGAGATGCCCTGTTCAGATGCCATTATTTTTAAATGCATGTTTAATTTCGAATCTCAGCTGAGATGAAATGCAGACAGAGCCATGCTAAATTGGTATTACCAAATGTCTGAAGATATCTCCAGATTAACCCACCTATCCACAACCCATCTATAGTAAAAAATCAATTAAAACTAAATGACAGAATTCAGGCTTTTTCATCTTCTTTTTTTATTTTTCCTTTAGTATTGTACATCATTGTTGAAACATTCAGAGATAATGTTTAGCATTGCAGAGAGCTGGTTATTATTTAGACAAGCTACAGCATCAGCTCCAGGAAGTTCCCAGGTAAGAGTGTGTCTTAAAAGGTCTCTATGTGTTGCAGCAAGTCGCTGCGAGTGAAAGGTTTTGGAGTGCTCTAACAGGTGTTTTGGGAACACATTGTTATTTAACCTTGTGCTGCTGCTCTGTAATCTGACCAGTTTGCTCACATATCCTGTAATGCATGACTGATCTTTCCAGAGCTTCGGGGAATAACCCACAGGAGTGTGAGTTAAAACAACAGCAATGACAAAAAGAGATACAGGGGGAAAAATAGAAAACAAACAAACAAAAACTGGAATAGGAAAGTGAACACGAGGAATGACGTGGGTGATGTGGTTCTTCAGGATGCAGCAGTAAGGATGAACAAAAAGTACATCTCCAGGAAAATGAGCTGCCTCTCTAAGGATTGGGGGAAGAGTGACACTTGGAGGCACAGAGGCATTTTTTGGAGCAAGATCTACTTTTTGTTGTTGATGTCTTGGGGATAGATATGTGGCAATCAGTTCTTACAATGAAATACTGAGTTGGACCAAAAAGAATATTGAAGAGAAAGAGTGTCTCAGTCTACAACACGCTGTAAATTACTAGGTTTTCAGGGGAAATTTTGTTGTAGTTTGTGTTTTGTCTCAAAGTCTCAGCTCCTGAAAGAATGTGATTACAGAAGGATCTCAGATTTCAGTACAATAGAAAGAATGAATCCCTGAAGTGAAGGATGGGTTTGGTTCTTCAGGTCTTTCCTCTTCCATGGACATGATCCTTCGGCAAGTTGTTTTTCCTTTCTGTGCTTCATTTTCCAATCTGAAAAATGGGAATGAGTGTACTTGATTTCCTCACAGGAGTGATGTGAAGATAAATACGTTAAAAAACATGCAGTGCTCCAATAATCTATTGCATACTTGACTACCATAAAAAAATTGTTAATATAATGCAAATGAAATGAAGCTTGATGATGTGCCTGTACCTGAATACCCCTAAGGGCACAATAATCAAAGCCAAATGAAGGAAATAATTTGATGTCAATCTCACACATTCTTGGAACTGGATTCTGGGCTTTTTTGCATTAATGGTTGATGGGTTTGCCATCAAGAAGTTTGTGTAATGTGTGCCTACACTTTAGTTGCAGGTACAGTGTAGAGATACCTGTGTTAGCTTTGAGAAGGCTAACAATCTAATCACTTTAGCAAGGAGCTCTGAGCAAGCTCTTGCCTAGGTGAAAAATTGTGAAAAAATGTTCCTTGGGTAGGAAAAGAAACAAAGAAAATAAGATTTCTCAAGGCTAACATACTTCTTGTAAGGAACATCTTTGGTACAGGTCGTTTCCAAACCTGTTTTGCATATTTCTGTAATATGCCACAGCTATGAGCAACAGACAGTGTCAGATAAAGGGAGGGAAAAGTGTAACCGAGTGACAGGGACAGAGAAAGGAAAGACAAGGGAAAAGATCTATTTCAGGAATGAGCTGAAACATATTTGCAGAGTTAGCAGAGGACAGAGCAGGGGTCTCATAGACGGTAGCTGTTTCAGGACATGGCAGTTCTTTTGCTGTACCTACTGGGAATTGCCAGTTGAGGGGTGAATGAAACATTTGGATGGATGAGCGAGGAGGGTGGAAAGTTGGGCAGAGAGGAACCTGATGAGGTTCAACAAGGGCAAGTGCAGGGTCCCGTACTTGGGGCGGAACAACTCCATGCATCAGTACAGGCTTGGGGAGGACCTGCTGGAGTGCAGCTCTGTGTAGAGGGACACGGATGTGCTGGTGGACGCCAGGTTGACCATGAGCCAGCAGTGTGCCCTGGATGCCCAGAAAGCTAATGGAATCCTGGGATGCACTAGGAGTGTGGCCAGCAGGTCGAGGGAGGTTCTCCTTCCCCTCTACACTGCCCTAGTGAGGCCTCATCTGGAGTACTCTGTCCAGTTCTGGGCTCCCCAGTTCAAGAAAGATGAGGAGCTAGTGGAGAG